>Ga0066376_10000226_pt1 | contig 50766 bp, 47 predicted proteins | sample Knorr_S15_td_Bot_FD_77009 | JGI IMG/M metagenome (GOLD analysis project Ga0066376, IMG submission 77009) | Marine microbial communities from Southern Atlantic Ocean transect - Knorr_S15_td_Bottom_ad_5009_LV_A | ecosystem: Environmental > Aquatic > Marine > Oceanic | place: Southern Atlantic... | reverse complement strand
GCGCATCGAAATTCCGCTGCCCGACCAACATGGTTGTTTAGTGGATTCCAGCTTCCGCTGGAAGGACGATGGGCACATTGGCGAATGAAGATGGGACGTCCGAGCCACCCGTCCCAACGGCAACGGCAGGCAACAGAGGTGAAGCGGGTCTATTCCAGAGAATACGCCTCGTCTAGGATGTCCACCACGTGCCGGACGCGGCCGCGTTTGCCCTGGGACTTGAACCCCATCTCCACTTGCAGCATGCAGCCGGGGTTGGCGGTGATGACTTCTTGGGCGTCGGTGGCGTCGATGCTGGTCATCTTACGCGTGAGTAGGCGTTTGGAGAGAGCGGGTTGGACCGAGGAGTAGATGCCGGCCCCGCCACAGCAGAGGCTGGAGTTCTCCATCTCCACCAGCTCCAGGCCGGGGATGGAGTTCAGGATGGTCCGGGGCGCGGCGGTGATGCGCTGGGCGTGGGCCAGGTGACAAGGGTCCTGGTAGGTGACCCGGCGGTTGACGGTGGAAGTGGGGGCTTGGAAGGGCAACTCCACCAGGAATTCGGTAACGTCCTGTGTCATCTCGCTGAACCGGACCGCCTTGGCGCGGTAATCAGGGTCGTCCTTCAGCAATTCGGCGTAGTCCTTCATGCTGGAACCGCAGCCGGCGGACGAGGTGACGATCCGCTCGACTCCGGCCGCCATCAGCGAGTCGATGTTGGTGCGGGCCATGGCGCGGCTGTTGTCGAGGTCGCCGGCGTGGCCGTTCAACGCCCCGCAGCAGCCTTGACCCATGGGCACCATCACATCGCAGCCGTTACGGGTCAGCACCCGCACGGTGGCCTCCATGGTCGGTCCCTGCATCAGAGGCATCACGCAGCCCGAGAGCAGCGCCACCGTCATCTTCTTTTCGCCCTGGGCCGGATGGACGTTCTCGGTCGGCCCAAAGAACCGCTTGCTCAGTGGCGGCAACTGGGACTCCAGCTTGCCGATGCCACCCGGCAGCAGGTAGAGCAGGTGTGACAGCCGGACCAGCTTCTGGATTCCCAGCCGCTGGTAGATGCGGATCAGATTAGCTCCCATCCGAAGTTTTTTCGGGTTGGGCAAGGCGGAGTTCAGGAAGAAGCGGCTGAAACGCTTCAACTCGCGGGACTGGAGGCCGGCAGCCCGGACCTGGGACCGGGTGCGTTCCATGATGCGGCCATAGGGCACTCCCGACGGACATACCGCCTCGCAGGCCCGGCATTGGAGGCATGCCTCCCAGTGGGAGACGATACGGGGAGTGATCTCGACGCGTCCCTCATTGACCGCCTTCATCAGCGCCAGGCGGCCTCTGGGCGACTCCATCTCCAGCGCTGTCTCCACGTAGGTGGGGCAGGAGCTAAGGCACAGCCCGCAGTGCACGCAGCGGTAGAGGTCGGCCTCGGCCGGGGCGTCTGGGCCCGTGAATCCTCCAACGTTCCCCAAGGAGATCTCGGTTGGCATTTGGGGTTGCGCCATCTAGATGCCTCCGAGGAAACGGCCGGGATTGAGGATTCCGAGCGGGTCGAACCGGTCTTTGATCTGGCGCATGACTGACAGGCTGTCGGGAGCGTCGCCCCAGACATCGATCTGGCGTTTCACCGGGAGAGGGCATCGTTCCACGACGGCCGTGCCCTCGTACCGGTGGGCGATCTGACGGGTCTTTTGCACCGCGTCCAGGATGGGTTGTTCGTTGTTAACGCCGCGCGCCGGACTCTCAGCAGGCTCGGGCCAGAACAGCCGTATGCTGCCGAAACCTGGGTCGGCCATCTGCTCCGGTTTCTCGCCGAATAGGAGTACCTCCCCGCACTCGGCGGAGGCACGGGCGGAGGATCTAGACTGGACCGAGACCTTTATCACCAGAGCCGAGCTGGGGCTGACCTCCGACGGAGCGTCGGTGACCCAGCGCAGCATCCCTTTGGCGGCACGGCCCTCTATCCGTTGCACGGCGGTCGCTCCCTCTGCCAGGAGCAGGGCCGCCGCTTCATCCAGTCTCCGCCCAGTGGCCTTGGCCCGGCCCGAGAAGTACGCGAAGGACAGCGCTGTCTCGTCCTCTCCGAGGCCCAGGTCCTGGGACGCCGCTTGAAGCGAGTCCTGCAGCCGCCGGGAGACGCCTGAGGTAATGCTATGGCACCCCATGGGAGCGGCTGAGGAGTGTAGCAGCTTCCGGCCGGCCGCGATGGAGTCGGCCAGGGTGGGAAACGACGCCAGCAGCGCCCCATCATGTGGGTCGATGGGCAAGAGCTTGAACGAGGCTTCGACGATCACTCCCAGTGTGCCCAGCGAGCCGGTGTACAGCTTGTTCAGGTCGTAGCCGGTCACGTTCTTAACGACCTTGCCGCCGGCCTTGGTGGCCACGCCCTGAGGGGTCACGACGCCGATGCCGATGAGCCATTCCCTGGGCAGGCCGTAGGCGTGGGACAAGGGCCCGCCCGACCCCACTGCCAGGATGCCGCCCACCGTGGAACGGCCCGGCAGCGCGGCTTCAAGGGGAACGAACTCGCCGCCCGGAGCCAGTTGTTCCTGCAACGACGCCAGGGTCACACCAGCTTCGACAGTAGCGGTCATGTCGGCGGGCTGGTAGTCAACCAACTTGTCGAGCGCTCCCAGGTCCAGCACCACGTCGGCCTTCCGTGGAACGTTGCCCAGTCCGGTCCGGGTGCCGCCGCCCCTCGGCAGAAGGCTGACGTGCTCCGCGGAAGCCCACCGCAGAACCTCAGAGACCTGGAGCCGGTCCGCGGGGCGAACCACAGCCTGCGGCGTCAGGCCATCGATCTCATGCCCGTCACCAGGCAAGACCGCGCTGCCGCCCAAAAGCCTGGCAAGCTGGTCACCAAGGGAAGACTCCAAAAATACTCCTACTCGAATCGAACGGCGTTGGTTCCGGAACAACAGTCCGGCGCCAAATGAAGCAGTTGCACTGCTTATGCCGGCATGCCGGGGTAGACCGGCTGGGTGTGGGGAGTGTGTTTCTTTCCGTCCGGGAATATCTTGCCTGGGTTCAGGCTGTTGTCCGGCGCGAAGGCGTCGCGGACCAACACCATGGCCGCCATATCGTCTTCCGAGAAGACCAGGGGCATCTGCTCCTTCTTCTCCAGGCCCACTCCGTGTTCGCCCGTGAGCGTCCCACCGGCGTCCACGCATACCTGCAGCACCTCGGTCCCGGCCTCCACGATCTTATCCAATGCGCCGGGCTGGCGTTCGTCAAAGAGCAGGCACGGGTGGAGGTTGCCGTCCCCGGCGTGAAACACATTGGCGATGGGGATGTCGTACTTCCGGCTGACCTCGGCGACCTGTGCCAGCACCTGGGCCAACTGCGTTCGAGGCACCACGCCGTCTACCAAGAAGTAGTTTGGAGCGATGCTGCCCAGTGCGCCCAGCGCTCCTTTGCGGCCCACCCAGAGCAGTTCCCGTTCCTCGGCGGCCTCAGCAGTCCTTACCTGGGTTGCGCCGGTCTCCCAGAGGGCGGCCTCGACCTCCTCGCCGATCTCGTCCACCTCATCTTGCAGGCCCTCAAGTTCTATCAACAGCACGGCCCCGGCGTCGTCCGGGTAGCCGGCGTCACTGACCTTCTGGACGGCCTGTATGGTGAGGGCGTCGATCATCTCCAGCGCGGCGGGGACGATGCCGTGCTCGATCACCGCCGATACCGCGGTGCAGGCCGTTTCCACGTCGGGGAAGATGCCCAGGAATGTGCGCACGGCTTCGGGAACCGGCAACAGCCGCACCGCGATCTTGGTGGTGATGCCGAAGGTCCCTTCTGAGCCGGTGAAAACGCCTCGAAGGTCGTAGCCGATCGTCTCCCGGGCCAGGCTGCCCAGGTTCACGATGGCGCCGTCCTCAAGCACGACCTCCATGCCTAACACGTGGTTGGTGGTGGTGCCATAGGCCAGGCAATGAGGGCCACCGGCATTCTCGGCGATGTTGCCGCCGAGGCTGCAAGCCTTCTGGCTAGAGGGGTCGGGGGCATAGCGGAGGCCGAACTTGCGGACGTGGGTGTCCAGGTCCAGGTTGATAACCCCGGGTTCGACCAAGGCCAGGCGGTTCTCGGTGTCTACTTCCAGGATGTGGTTCATGCGGGGGAAGGCGACTTGGATGCCGCCGGGCGGTGCGATCGCGCCGCCGCTGAGTCCGGTGCCGGTGCCGCGACCCACAACTGGGACGCCTTCCTTGTGGGCCAGCTTGATAACCCGGCTCACCTCTTGGGTGCTGGTGGGGAAAACGACCGCTTCGGGCATTCCCCGGTCTACCGAGCCGTCATATTCAAAGACCAGCAAGTCGTCGGAGTGGTACACCACGTTCTGCTCACCGACGATGCCCTGGAGGCCCTTCAAAAACCGCTTGAAATCCATGCCTGAAACCCATCTATAAACGATTGCCGGATCAAGGCGAATGATAGAGCAAAACCGAAGCCATTGCCAGACTGGAGCCCATCGCCAGATTGAAACCTATCGTTTGAAGGCCCTCTGGTTTATGGGTATACTACGGCGGCTTCGTTGCCGGGTTCGTAAGACGCACCGGGCGACGCATCCGGTTATAGATATCCAGGAGGCGCCAAGTGGAGTTCAACATCGCCGTATTGGGTGGTGACGGCATCGGCCCAGAGGTAACCGGCCAGGGTGTGCGCGCCCTGGAGGCTGTGGGCCGCGCATTTGGGCACAGTTTCGATCTTAGCTACGGCGACATCGGCGGAATCTCCATCGACAAGCACGGGATTCCTCTGACTGACGATACCAGAGGCCTTCTTGACGCCAATGACGCGGTCCTTTTCGGCGCTGTCGGCGGCCCCAAATGGGACTCTCCCGATGCCAAGGTCCGGCCCGAGATGGGCCTCTTGGACATGCGGGCCCACATGGGCGTGTTCGCCAACATCAGGCCGGTCAAGGTCTACCCCTGGCTGGCTGATTCCAGCGTGCTCAAGCCCGATATCATCAAGGGCGTGGACCTGGTGGTGGTGCGCGAGCTCACCGGCGGCCTTTATTACGCCGAGCCCAGGGGACGGCGGGAGACGCCCAACGGCATCGTGGCCGAGGACACCATGCGCTACACCGAGGGCGAGATCGAGCGGGTGGTGCGCGTCGGCTTCGAACTGGCCATGGGAAGGCGCAAGAAACTGACTTCGGTGGACAAGGCCAACGTGCTGGAATGCTCCCGGCTGTGGCGGGCGGTGGCCACCAGGCTGGGCGAGGAATATCCCGACGTTGAGCTGGAACATGTGCTGGTGGACAATTGCGCCATGCAGATCATCCAGCGGCCAGCCAGCTTCGATGTCATTGTCTCCGAGAACACCTTTGGCGACATCCTCAGCGATGAGGCCTCGGTGCTGGCGGCTTCCATGGGACTGCTGCCGTCGGCCAGCTTGGCCGGGGTGCCGGTGGCAGGGCAACGTTCCGGTGGCTTGTACGAGCCGATCCACGGCACCGCCCCGGACATCGCCGGGAAGGGCATCGCCAACCCCACGGGCTCGATCTTGAGCGTGGCGTTGATGGTGCGCTATTCCCTGGGCCTGACCGAAGAGGGCGCGGCCATCGAGCGGGCTGTCGACAAGGTCCTGGAGCAGAACGTCCGCACGGCTGACATAGCCACCGAGGGCACGGAGCGCGTCTCGACCGTTGAGATGGGCGACCGGATTATCGCGGCAATTGAGAGTGGGAATTAGTCCCTTCCCCCGTCGCAACGGGGGAAGGTTAGGATGGGGGCTCGTCCCTCAGTCGGCTGAACCTGATCCAGTGATGCACTAAACCGAGCGGGGAGTATACCCAAATGGGCGGAGACTTAACGGTCGCTATATTGGTCTTTTCGGCCAGCGCGGTAGTCGTGATGTTTTGCGGCGCCAAGCTGGCGGTTTACGGCGACGCCCTGGCCTCGCTGACCGGCTGGGGGCGTTTGTTCGTGGGCAGTCTTTTGGTGGCCCTGGCCACGTCTCTACCTGAACTCTCTACCAACATCTCCGCTGTTCAGCTGGACCCGCCCAACCCCGAGCTGGCTGTGGGCAACGTCTTTGGCGCCAACATGCTGAATATGTTCACCCTGGCCGCGGTGGCGTTGGCCTTCGGCGGCAAGAAGTTCCTGGTGCAGGTCGCCCCTGAGCAGGGTTATCTGATCGTGGTGGCCGTGGTCATGACCGGCACGGCGATCTTGTTCGGCGCGGTGCAGTGGGGAGCAAACGTCGGAGAGATCGGTATCTCGTCAATCATCTTGATCGTCATCTTTGTGGCGGGCATGTGGTGGGTCTACAAGAACCGTCCCGCCACTGACGACGAAGAGGAAGATGACCCCGGGATGACTCTGCGCAAGGCCTGGGCGATGTTTGGACTGGTTTCTCTGGGCGTGGTGATCTCCGGGTTCTTCTTGGCCTGGAGCTCCGATGAGATCGCCGACATCACCGGCATCGCATCCAGCACTTTAGGCATCCTGTTGGTGTCATTGGTGACGACCATGCCCGAGGCGTCGTCGACCATCGCGGCGGCGAAGATGGGGGCCATGGACCTGGGGGTGGCCGGGCTATTCGGGAGTTGCGCGTTCAACGTGACCATCTTGTTCTACGCCGACCCATTCCTCCGTGAGGGCGTACTTGGCAACGCGACCGAGCCGGCCCATTTCGTGGCTGGCGGCGTTGCGGTGGGGCTCATGCTGGCGGGGCTGGTGCTGGTGCTGGCACGGAACCGTATCAAGTCGTCGATCGCGACGGTGGTGCTGGCTCTGATGGCCGCTACCTATCTGGCGGGAGCCGTCGTTGTGGCGACCGTGGGCGGGACTGAAGATGATGAAGAAAGCTCTCGGTCCAGCCCGCCGGTCACGACAGCCCGAACGCTCGACGAATAATCCCGGTCAGCCTGTTACGCGTTTCCGGGTCGCTGAGGAAGGCCGCGGCGAACTCCAGGGTCTCCCGGTACCGTTCTAGGAAATCGGGGCTCACTTCGATCGCGTCTACCCGTTGTTGGAATAACGCCGCGGATTCGCCCAGTCTCGCTTCCAGCCAGTCTGCGCCCTGCGCACGGAGCAATGCCCCCAAGAATTCGCCGTCCGCCTCCAGGGAGATGGGCAGCAGGGACGATATTTCTTGCCGGGCTTTGTCATAGGCCAGGTAGGCCAGGGACTCGGCAACCAGTTCCGATTCGCCGCGCCGGTGGAATTCGGCCAGCAGTTGGGCCGCTAGGGCAGGGTCGGCCTTGATCAGCCGGTACATGATCCGCCACGGTGGGGCCAGCAGAGAATCGCTGCCCCGGACCAATGCCAACGCAGTTGCGATATCGCTTCTAAAGATCGACGCCGCGGCCTCAGGTTGGGCCAAGATCATGCCCTCCAATGGAAAAGGCGAGTCCAGCAGCAGCCTGGCGGTGCCTCGAAGGTCGCCCTCGGCGCGGGCGGCGATCACTTGGAACAGTACCTCCAAGAACGGCTCGTCAACCCGGAAGTTACCCGACGGCTCTTCGATCAACAGCGCGATGCCTTCCCGGAGCTCCTGGGCGTTAGATGAAGTGGACGTGATTCCCAGCTTGGGCAGCAGTTCCGGTGGGCGCAGGATCGACCGAAGTTGGAACGGCACCGGGACCATCAACCCGCGCACCGTCTCATTGGATAGCGCGGCGGTCACAGCGCGGGCGGTGTCCCAGTCGCTGTCCCGAAAGAGGTCGAAGAAAAGTTTCAGGTCGGCTTTCCGCTCGAGGCCGGTCTCGGCTATGAAGCTCTCCAGTTCGGCTGCGCCTTGAGTGGGGTCAGACCTCCCGGCGTCCAGAACAGAGTCGACCTTGGCCCCGAATACCTTGAGCCTTTCCACGAAACTGGCCGTGGCCTGCAGGGTCTTGCCCTCTGGTAGCTCCGCGCCGCTGGAGAAGAGTTCGACCAGGACTTGGTTATCGACGGCGGGCAAGAAGTTGACCAGGAAGGGCTCTTCGATCAGCCCGTTGGCCAGGCGTTGGGCCTGTTGGGCTGCTGAGCCCGTGGCCGGGGCCGCCAGAAATTTCAGGGCTGAAGCAAGTTGCCCGGCGCGGGATATCGAGAGGACCGCAAGATAAGCGGGGTGGTCCCGGTAGAGGGTCACTTTGTCCTGAAGATAGCGGCGCCAGAATTCGAAGTCCTCTTCAATCTGCGGGTCGCCGATCAGCAGGTCGAATTGGTAGGCCAGGTCGCGCAGCCGTTCTTGCTCCTCGGTTTCCAGCACGCTTTGGGCGGTGAGCATGATCTCCGGAGACAGTGGCGTTGGCTCCAGGGGCGGATAGTTTCTCAGGTCCAGGTGCTCGAATCCCAGCCACTTTCCCGCCAACTTCCGTTCCTCATCTGAGAGTGTCTGGAACCAGCCGGCCGCGCCGTACCAACTGTCGAACCGTCCTGAGGATAGGAAATTGACCCAGTATTTCTGCAGGATGGGCGGCACCAACTTGACGCTCCCGCCGGTGTTGTAGACCACGTCCGCTTCCATGTTGTGGAATACGGGATCGGGGTTGTCGCTGGAGATGTCTGGGAGGTTGCGCATCCGCTGGCGGAATAATTCGAAGTCGTCGGGAGGCTGGGCCATGAATGCCAGAATGTCCCGGTGGTAGTTCTGCATCGCCGGGGAACGGCTGCCGTCTGCGGGCACTTCCCAACTGAGGTTAGGCCTGCCGCCGACCGGAAAGCCGCCCCAGTAGGAATGGCCCAGTTCGTGGATCACGCCGATGGGAGCCGCCTCACCGGCCCCGGCCCAATCGGCGAACCCGTAGCTGCCGAAGAAGCCCGGGTCCCCTTCCATCTGCCTGAAATCCAGGCTGCGCAGCAACGCTTCCCCCGCCTTGGTGGGTTGGTAGAGGGCCACCACCGCATCGATGCGGTCTTCCGCCCATGCAGACGTGCTGGGATGAGGGGTGGGCAGGAACAACGGTGTGGTCTGCGTAGGCGTGGCTACGGGGGTGGTAGTGCTGGTTTGGGTGACGATGCTGGGGGTGGATGTGGCCGGCGGGGGCGTTGCAATCGCGTCACCGCAGGCGGCGATCAGCAGAAAAAGGATGGCCGCGGGCAACGATCTAAACCCGCTAAACCCGCCGGGAAGTGGGCGGATCAGACGACCTCGAGAGGCTCTTCTGTGACTGTGCCGTCGGTGATCTCAAAGATGCGCACGACGGGGTTGTCCATGTCCATCAGGGACACCAACACGTAGCGGACATCGGGCCAGAGTCCGGCGGTGCCCCCGGCGATGCGAACGTCGGTGTCGGAGGGATAGGCTTCGCTGCCGGTGTGGGAGTGGTAGATGGCCAAGAGTTCCCAGTCATTATCTCCGGCGTCGGAATCGACATTGCCCAGCTCCACCGGGTCCATGACGAACCGGTAGGGGCTGGCTTCCACGTTGGCCATGCGGTAGGACTTCATGACTTGGCCACCGGGTCCCGCCAGGATGCCGCAGCATTCGTTGGGCAGGTCAGCCTTGGCGTGGGCCACCATATCGTCGATGAATTCTTGTTTGATCTGGACCAATCGGTCAACTCCCGGAACTTAAATGGGAACAAAACTTGGGCGGTCTGCGTCAAGAGGGATATGAGGCCGCAACCTTGTGTGAATATAGCAGAGGAATCCTGGGGTGGAAAGTGGCATCAAAGTTTGCATAAAGGATTACGGGAAAGCGGCGCACCAAGATTCACACAGCCCGGCCCCGGAAGAAGTGATTAGACGATGATGTATCTCAAGGCTTGCACAAAATGCTCTGGCGACCTAACCCTGGAAGAAGACTCCTACGGCGCTTTCTTGAAATGCCTGCAATGCGGGAAGCTTACTGAAGTAAATGAGAATGGCGGCCGCCGGTCGGTGTTGCACGGCGCGACATTCGATGAAGTCGCCCTTCAGGCCATCAGTGAAGAGCATGTAAGAACCAGGGCTGCAGCCGCGGCCTAGGTGTGAACCGCCCTACGGGGATTGGGCCCATTCGGCGTACCCGTAGACGGCGGCTTCTTGTTCCGGGGTCTGAACGGACCCTTGACGCAGCCCCCGAATCCGGTTGATCGCATCCTCGGGAGTTGCGCCCCGGTGCACCAGGTAGCAGGCCAGGACCGTGCCGGTGCGGCCGATGCCCGCATAACAACTGACCACCACCGGGCGTTTTTCCGCTGTCTGCTGGTCGATGAACTCGATCATCCGCTGGATCTGGTCCAGTTCGGGCGGCGTGAAATCCGGGACCGGCTCAAACATGTCCACCAGGTCGAATTGGTTTCCGGTGTTGGCGGCGATCGTCCGCTCTTCCATGCGGACCACGGCGCGAACGCCCTGGCTGTAGAGAAAAGATAGGTCGTCGAGACTGGCCGGTCCTTGTGATCCGGCTAGTTCGTCGTTCAAAACCCAGCCAAAGTTCATGACCTGCATCTTTCCTCCCCGTTGCGCTAGGTTAGCCGGTAACTACGGCCTTGATCCGTTCGTGTGCTTGCTGCTCGGTTAACGCTTCTATGGAAACTACCTTGTCTCTGGAACTGTGCCCCCGGACTATCTCCAGGCGGGACTTGCTCACGCCCAAGGTCTTGGCCAATAGGGCGATCACCCCGGCGTTGGCTTTGCCCTCCGTGGGCGGAGCAGTGACGCGTAGCCGAAGCGTGCCCTCTTCAAAACCGTCCACCTGGTTTCGGGAGGCTTTTGGCTGGACCCGTATCTTTAACGTGCAACTCTCTATCAAAATTGGAGCCATGATTTAGGCACCTATCAGGCGTGACGCACCGGTTGTTTGCCGAGGCCGTCTGGTATATTAGGCCTGACGAGCAATGCTGGTCAGACAAGCTGTAGGAGGCGTCCGGTGGAGTATACCAACATCAAACTGGAGAAAGAAAACCGGGTGGCGACCATCCGATTGAACCGTCCGGATGCCCTGAACGCATTTAGTCCGGAGTTGTTGACCGAACTTGCGTCGGCGGTTTTCGATGCCGGAAACGATGAGTCCATCAAGGCGCTGGTCATCAGGGGCGAAGGCAGGGCGTTCTCTGCCGGGGCCGATCTCACATACTTCCAGAAGACCTTCGCCGACGCTACGCTGCTGCCGGGCTTTGTGGCCCAGATCAGTGGCATAACCCGCCAGATCGAGGGCCTGCCATTCCCGGCCATAGCGGTCGTGCATGGTTTTGCCCTGGCAGGCGGCCTGGAGTTGATGATGGCCTGCGATATGACCCTGGTGGCCGAGGACGCCCGAATCGGTGATCAGCACGTGAATTTCGGCCTGATGCCCGGCGGCGGCTCGACCCAACGGCTGCCCCGCCGCGTGGGCCTGCAACGGGCCATGGAACTGTTGACCACCGGCAAGTGGATCACCGGGACCGAGGCTGCCGAGTGGGGACTGGCCCTGCGCTCTTGCCCAGCGGACAAGCTGGACGACGAATTGGAGACCATCTTGGCTCCCCTGCGCACCAAGAGCCGCGCCGGACTGGCCCTGATCAAGGAGGTGACCCTCCGAGGCATGAGCCTGTCCATGGACGACGGAGTGGCGATGGAGGCCCAAGCATTCGTTGGGTACATGACCACCTCGCCCCATCCGACGGAGGGCATCCAGGCGTTTGTTGAGAAGCGCCAGCCGGAGTTTTAGGCGTCGCTATACAGCAAGAATGAGCCTGCTTGGTTCGACACCCCACCGGGCCGATGCTATGATTTAGTGTCGCCGTGACGTTATTTCGAAGTATTTCACGCCTACGGGCGACGAATCTCACCAACGATAAAGACTCTGTCGGCGCGTCAGATCAGCCGGCAGTCATTGGATACCCAGCTTGAAGATCAAAGACATACTGGAAAAAACGCGCCCCGTCTCGTTCGAGTTCTTTCCTCCCCGTCACGCCGAGGGCATTCCGGCGGTATTGGAGACCCTGAACGAGCTGAAGGTGTACTGCCCGGACTTTGTGTCGGTAACCTACGGGGCTGGCGGGTCGACCAGGGCGTTCACCGAAGAGATCACCTTTGAGGCCAAGCGCACCACCGGAGTGGAGGTCATGGCACATCTGACCTGCGTCGGCCAGACCAAAGAGGAGATTCACGGAGTGTTGGAGCGGCTGGAAGCCGAGGGTGTGGAGAACATCATTGCCCTGCGCGGCGACCCGCCCCGAGGCACCACGGAGTTCGTCTCGGTGGAGGGAGGGTTCGACCACGCGACCGACCTGCTACAGCATGTGAAGGCCAACTTCGACTTCGGAGTGGCCGCCGCCTGCTATCCGGAAGGGCATACCGAGTCGGTAGACCTGGATGCCGACCTGGAATACGTCAAGATGAAAGTGGACAATGGGGCCGATTTTCTGATCACCCAGTTGTTTTATGACAACAAATATTATTACGATTTTTTGGAACGGGCCCGGGCCTTTGGCATCGACGTGCCCATCATCCCTGGCTTGCTGCCCGTCTTGAACTCAGCCCAAGTGCGCCGGTTCACCACCCTCAGCGGGTCGGAGATACCTCCGGACTTGGACAAGCTTTTGGACAAATACGCCGATAACGACGACAGCGCCAGAGACATGGGCGTGGAATATGCCACCGCTCAGGTGCGCGATCTCTGGGACGCAGGCGTGCCCGGAGTCCATTTCTACGTGTTGAACCGTAACTATTCGGTGTCCCGCATCCTGGACAACCTAACGATTCCCGGCCACCACCGGCAAGACTGATTCCCCTTACTGGCGGACGATGCTTACAACAGGCGTCGACATCATCGAGATTCCCCGTATAAAACAGGTGTTGGACCGCTACGGCGAGCGGTTCTTGAAACGCGTCTTCACTCCGGATGAGATCGCCTACTGCCGTGGCCGCGCGCCTAACCTGGCCGGCCGGTTCGCCGCTAAAGAGGCCACCATGAAAGCGCTGGGCACCGGCGTCCGCGGGGTCAGTTGGAAGGATATAGAGGTCATTCGGGCCGATAGCGGGGCTCCTAGCGTGAAGCTCCACGGCCGGGCCGAGAAGCGGGCGGAGCGTTTGCAGGTGAGCGAGATATCCCTGAGCATCTCCCATTCGCGGGAATTCGCCGTGGCCTTTGTGGTGGCCCATCGTGAAGACTAGCCGGTTACTGACCAGGGGAGATTTTTCGTAGATGCCCTTTCAAGAAGCAACAGCCCGGCTACAGGAGCTGATCCACCGCCAGGGACAGGTGACAACGGTGCTTCATCCTCCCAGCGCCTCTTTGGCCCGGGTGATGGAGGCCGCGGGCGCCGAGGCCGGGTTCGTCGGCACCAGCGGCGTCGTTGGCTCGTATACCGGGATGGAAGACGTGGGCACGGCAACTTTGAACGAGTGCGTCCAGATCGCCGGTTGGATCGCCCGGTCGGTGCGGTTCCCGGTGATTCTTGATGGCGATACAGGTCACGGCGGCATCATGGCCGTCCGGCGGATGATCGAGGACTGCATCCGCGAGGGGATCGCCGGTGTCCGTATCGACGACCAGCCGATCGAGGGTAAACGGGGCACCGGCACCGCCGGCGTGGAAGTCCAGTTGCTGGACGTGGTGCTGACCAGATACCGCGCGGCGGTGGACTGCAAACGAGAACTGGACCCAAACTTCGTGGTCATGGCCCAATGCTACGTGGCCGAGGCTGCCAACGGCGGTTTTGAAGAATCGCTGGTCCGGATGAAGGCCTACAAAGAGATCGCGGAAGTGGACTGGGTGCAGCTAACCGCTCCGCGCTCTGTGGATGAGGTGAAACGGGCTCGCGATGCCGTAGATGGGCCGTTCTCCATCATGCAGGGTTACATGGACCCGCCCCTTTCCAACGACGAACTGCTGGCGTTGGGCATAAATCTTGCCTGGATGCCCAGACCGACCCACGATGTCACCTACGTGGCCCTCTATGACTTCATCAAAGATTTCATGGACCGGGGCACCAGCGCCTGGGACGATTTCCGGGAACAGCACAAGGACAACCCCTACTTGACCGGCGCATTGAAGATCGGCGGTGTACAGGTTGCCAAGCAGCGAGAACTGGAAGTGAGATATCTATCCGGCGATTCCCTGGGGAAATACGAGCGCTCCACGGGCCGTGAGTCCTCGTGATGTTTAATTCGAAACGGCTCGTTTATGGATATTCGGAGCCTCCCATCCCGTTCGTGGTGAGGCCGTTGAGTCACCGTTTGTGGGCAGTCATGCCCACCAGAGCCATGACTTATGCGCGCCCTTCGACGGAGCTCAGGACGAACGGAATTGCCGATCGTATTCCAGCCTGTTCCGCCACCGGTGAGCCCACCCCGTTCGTGGTGAGCCCATCGAACCACCGTTTGTGGGCAGTCATGCCCACCAGAGCCATGACTTATGCGCGCCCTTCGACGGAGCTCAGGACAAACGGAATTGCCGATCGTATTCCAGCCTGTTCCGCCACCGGTGAGCCCATCCCGTTCGTGGTGAGCCCGTCGAACCACCGTTGCGCAGGAACCCAGGCCCTTCGACAGGCCCCCCGATTCATCGGGGAGACTCTCGACTTTCCGTCGGAGCTCAGGGCGAGCGGATAACCATGACGGCTATATCGAAAACCAGGTACTGAGATGAAGATCGTAACCGCCGCCCAGATGACGGCCATCGAGCAGGCATCGGAGAAGGCTGGAGTCAGCACCGATGTACTGATGGAGAACGCCGGTCTGGCCGTGGCCCAGGGGGCGCGGGACCTGGTTGGCGCGGCCGGGGTTCGTGTGATCGTCCTGGTCGGCCCCGGGAATAACGGCGCCGACGGACTGTTGGCCGCCAGGCACCTGCGCCGCTGGGGAGCTGAAGTCACCTGTTTCGTGGTGACCGGCCGGCCCGATACCGATCCGAAGATGGACCTGGCCCTGGAGTACGGCGTCCGCGTGATAGACGCCATCAGCACGGAAGCGTTCGAACGAATGTTGCTGCGGTCCGACTTGGTGATAGACGCACTGTTGGGCACCGGCCGGGCCCGTCCTCTAGAAGGACATATTCAGGAAGCCATGTTCTGCTTGGCCAACGTCAGGCTCGCGTCAAACCGCCCGAAACTGCTGGCCCTCGACCTGCCCACCGGTCTTGACGCCGATACCGGCGAGGTCGACTTCAGCGCGGTGCCCTGCGATGTGACCTTTGCCCTGGGCTATCCCAAGGTGGGCCTGCTCAACTTCCCCGGCACCGAACACGCCGGGGAGATGCGTGTCTTGGACATCGGCGTTCCTCATGGCCTGAAAGAAGAGACGTCGATACAACTGGAATTGCTGGAACGGGACTGGATAGACAGCCACCTGCCGAAGCGGCCTCTGGATTCACATAAGGGGACGTTCGGACACGCACTGGTTGTGGCTGGGTCACGGAACTACGTCGGCGCGGCCTACCTGGCGTCCCAGGCGTGCGTGCGGGCCGGGGCCGGGCTGACCACCCTAGCCACCCCGGAAAGCGTCTATCCCATCGCCGCGGCTAAATCCACCGAGCCCATCCATCTGCCCCTGCTGGACGATGAAGAAGGGCATGTTGATGCGCGGGGCGCCCAGAGGCTCCGTGAAGGACTGCGGCGTTATACCAATATCTTGGTGGGCTGCGGGCTGGGTCTCTCCGAGGGCACGGTGAAGTTCGTCGAGGACCTTCTGTTCAACCAAGACGATACTGAACTCTCAGAGTTGCCGGCGTTGGTCGATGCCGATGGCCTGAACAACCTGGCCCTGATCGAAGGCTGGCCGGAGCGCCGCCGCGGGCCGTTGCTGCTCACCCCGCACCCAGGGGAGATGGCGACTCTTACCGGACTTTCAACCCCGGAGATCCAGAAGGACCGGGTGGCTGTTGCGCGGGAGTATGCCGCCAAATGGGATGTAACCATAGTGCTGAAGGGCGCCAACACAGTGATCGGCCAGGCCGACGGCACAGTCAGGGTAGCCTCGTTCGCCAATCCGGGGATGGCCACCGGGGGCACTGGGGACGTACTAAGCGGGTTGATCGGCGGGTTGATGGCCCAGGGTCTGCCCACGGACGTTGCTGCTGCGTGTGGCGTCTACCTGCACGGAGAAGCCGGCCGGGAAGTCGTCTCCCGGTTGGGAAACACCGGCATGGCGGCGTCCGATCTTCTGCCCGAGATACCGGCGGCGATGAACCGGGTCAGGGGAATGTGACATCGGCCCTTGTGGTCGACCTGTCAGCCTGTGATATACTGAAAACGTGCCTGAGCGGGCTTCAACAAAGGCTTTAGCGAGCCCATCTCAGAGCCTGAAACGGCCGTAGCAACTCAGAATAGGAACCGAAGATAGATGTCTTTCGAATTCTTTCTCGAGAACGTTTCAGACCCGACGGGCCATATGTCCGCCGTGGATTTCTACGAGATATCAGACCTCTCCGCCGAAGAGCTGGGGCAGTTCGCCTCCGCCTGGTACCCCCTCACCATCGAACGCCAGCGCACCGTCGCGACGACCATGGTCGAACTGTCTGAAGACAACCCCGAGTTGGACTTCACGGCGATCTACAAGCTGTGCCTCAAAGGCGATGATGAACCCCTTCTGCAGATCGTCATGGACGGCCTCTGGGAGCATGAAGACCGCTCGGTGATCCCCGGCCTGGTGGAAGTTTTACGCTCGGACAAGGGCTCCGAGGTGCGGTCCGCAGCCGCCAGCGCCCTGGGGCGGTTCCCATTGCTGGCCCAGGAAGGAAAACTGCTGGCCAAGGACGGCGAGATTATCCACGACAATCTGATGCAGGTCCTTGAGGACGAAGAGGAACCCATGGACGTGCGCCGGCGCTGCATGGAAGCCCTGGCGCCCTTCAATACCATGGAGATCAACCAGCACATAACGCTGGCCTACGAAAGCTTGGACCCGGATTTTCGCGCCAGTTCTATCTTCGCCATGGGCCGCACCGGCGAGGTCGGCTGGCTGCCCATCTTGCTCCAGGAACTTCAGAACGAAGAGCCGACGATCCGCTACGAGACGGCCAACGCCTGCGGTGAATTGGGCGAAGAGGACGCTGTCCCACACCTGATCCTCTTGCTGGAAGATGACGACTCAGAGGTGCAGTTGGCCGGCATCGGCGCCCTGGGTAGGATCGGCGGCCCGCTGGCCAAGAAAGTGCTCACGTCCTTGGCTAAGGACGGCGACGCCAACCTGGAAGAAGCCGCCCGAATGGAACTGCAGGACCTGGAGTTTGACGAAGACCCCCAGGGCTACCTCGGCGACATTTAGGTTCTGACCGATTCCCGTGCCAAAACTTACTCCCGCCCAAGACCGGTTTCTCCGTTCGGCGCGCACCGCTCACCTGGCCACCGCTGACGCCAACGGCCAGCCCCACGTGATCCCTGTTTGTTACGTCTTCGATGGCGAGTCCGTCTACTCGGTATTGGACGCCAAGCCCAAGACCACGGCCCTTAGGCAACTGCGCCGGGTTCGCAATATCCTGGCCAACCCGCTGGTCTCCTTGGTCGTAGATCACTACGAAGAAGACTGGACGCGCCTGCAGTACGTGATGGTGATGGGGGACGCCGGATTGCTGGAATCGGGGGACGAATGGTCTAGGGCCATCGCCATGCTCCGCCAAAAATACCCCCAATACCACCGGATGGACCTGGACCAAAGCCCGGTGATCAAGATTTCCCCGGCCAGGTTTGCGGCTTGGAGTTCCGGTCCGGGGACTAAACTCTGAACGCCAGTACGCGATGCTTATACTGGAGCATCAATCGTTGGAATACGGTGATCAGATCGGTAATTAGCACCTGGACACAGCCGTGAACTCGGATGAGATAGTCCGAGGTAGACCGGTTCTATTCCTGAGCCTGTTCCAACCGGCTTCTCATCGTGTCTATGAGGCGCGAGAGCAATCTATTCGACGTGTCATTGGGGCCTTCGCCAAAGGGATAGCTAAAGCCCAAATCGGCAATCATCCTTGACCGTCGCACAAAAAATTGATCGGCGATTAAAGTACCGGACCTGCCAGGAAATGTGATGCCTGACCGAATCCCTAACAATCCCGGTTCAAACCCTGTGAGACTCATTTCTTCAGACCTTACGTTAACCTCGATCCCGTCTCGCCTCATCAGCAATTCGAATTCGTTCTCCAGTTCAACCAAACAGCGATCCAGGGCAGAAACCAGGCCATTCATGGCATCAATGGCATCCGCAATTGAGCCGAAAATTATGACACTATGCCCCGCAAACTCACCGTCAGGCCCATTGAACTCCTGAGAATAAGCTGTATAGGTTGGCTCCGAACCAAAGTCGCCGCCTAGAAGTTGACATTGTCTGCTGAAAATGGTCTCAAGATCCGATTCTTCGTAAGGTGAGCCTGTCCAGCCGGAGGGGAAGCTTATTAAAGTTAGCAACGCCGAGTCTGCTTTGGATTGATCGAGAGCAGACTCATTGATAGTGAAACGATTTGTGTTACTACTCCTGGTACTTGTGGTCTATCACTCTGGAAACTGCTGGTATCGTCACTATCCTCGCCTGCACAGGCAGCCAGCAACAGCGCTACTCCAATCATCATGGCAAACAACCATCTGTAATTCAGAGCCATCTCATTCTCCCGTGTTCTGGAATTTTCGCGGGGTTTTGTGGTCTCCCTGCAAGATTGCTGGCTGCCAATCTGGAGCTATTCTCGGTCTGATATGGTTCTCACAGTTGTGATTCCGCACGCCCGGCACATAAAATCTTGCTCGATGTCAGACTTCCCAATCAGACATCTGTAGCTGAAGCGCGCACTTGGAATTACCAAAAGCAAAAGGATCAGGGGGGTTGGGTTGTCATTAGTCTCAGCCATGGTGAGGCTAATGATTATCAAAAGAGCGGATCTTAACGCTGCCAGAATCCCTACGAGAGGTCGGCGAGTTCGGACAATTTTGCCCTGAAGGACCTCCTATTCTTCAGGTTGTACTCCGCAGGAACAGAAATCATCGATATCCATATTGATAACTTCCGCAATTGGGTGAAGAGAATATTTGAACCTGTGCCAATATAGATTGGGAAGCTAACCACGTCAATAAATGTAAGGACGACATGTGGCCCATGGGAAAATCATCGATCGTGTACTACCTCGAATCAACTACGCCACCCGTCTTCTCCTACAGTTTTCTTCTCTGTGGTCCATGACCTGGCACGACCTAATAATTGTTTTTCGCCTAACTGCATCCAAAACGCGTTACTTACTTATCCTGTCAGAACCTGAAAATCATCTTTGATACCAGCTCTTCAATTCTCCGGACACCAGCGCCTCGGTAAGTGTCAATCAGAAGGGAGAATTTTACTGCGGCGAAACTAACCAACGGTTCTTCATCATAAAGGACTGGTTCCTTCAGTTCGGTTGACACCTGTAGGCGTGCAATCTACACTGGCCCGAAATCGCCGCCCCGCTTGGGCTAGCTATGGCCCACGTATAAATGAGGAGTAGATACATGGACGGAGTCACAGCGATCGCCAATATCCTGCGCATGGAGGGCGTGGAGTTCATCGGCTGCGTGCCCTACCAGCCACTGTTGGAAGCAGCGGCAATCGCCGGCATCCGCCCGATCGTCTTCAGGCAAGAAGGCACCGGCATCCACATGGTGGACGGCTATTCCAGAGTGACCAACGGCAAGAAAATGGGCGTGTTCATGATGCAGAACGGCCCTGGAGCGGAGAACGGTTTCGGCGGCGTGGCCCAAGCATATTCCGAGTCTGTCCCCATCCTGCTGCTGCCCGCCGGCATGCCCAGGGACAAACGGGGCGTCCACCCCAACTTCTACCCTACGCGCAGCTACGAGACCATCACCAAGTGGTCGGAAGAGATAAACATCGTCGAGCGCATCCCAGACCTGATGCGCCGCGCTTTCACCAAGCTGCGCACCGGGCGTCCCGGGCCGGTCCTGCTGGAGATACCGGCTGACGTGGCCACCGCGGAATTGCCCGAAGAGCTTTTCAACTACGAACCGCCTCGGATCGTCTTGCAGCAGGCTGACCCCGCAGACGTCAGCCGCGCCGCGAAAGTACTGTTGGCGGCCGACCGGCCCATCATCCATGCCGGTCAGGGCGTTTTGTACGCCGAAGCCACGCCTGAACTGATCGAGATCGCCGAGTTCCTGCAGGCCCCGGTGATGACCACCCTGCCGGGCAAGAGCGCGTTCCCGGAGACCCATCCGCTGTCTGTTGGTTCCGGTGGGCCCAGCACCACCGCCCAGGCCAACAAGTACCTGAAGGAGTCGGACTTGGTCTTCGGCGTTGGCTGCAGTTTCACCAAGACCAACTTCGCACAGGCCATACCCGAGGGCAAGATCATGGTCCACATGACCAACGACGAGGACGCCATCGGCCGCGAGTTCAAGACTGAATACGCCATGCTCGGCGACGCCAAACTGGTGCTGCGCCAACTGCTGGACGAGCTGAAGAGTCAGGCGGGCAGCGCCCGGCCCAAGAACCAGGTACTGCAAGACGACATCAAGTCGGTGAGAGAGGCCTGGCTGGCCCAGTGGATGCCCAAACTGACTTCTGACGAAGTGCCCATGAACCCCTACCGGGTGGTCTGGGACCTGATGCACACGGTGGATCTGGACAACACCATCATCACCCACGAGTCGGGCAGCGCCCGGGAGTACCTGAGCCCCTTCTGGGAGGCCCGCGCCCCCCGCAGCTTCATCGGCTGGGGCAAGTCGACCCAACTGGGCTACAGCCTTGGTCTGGCCATGGGCGCCAAGCTGGCCGCTCCCGAGAAGTTGTGCATCAACGTCATGGGCGACCTGGCGTTCGGCACCGTGGGACTGGACGTGGAGACTGGGGTACGCTGCAACATTGCCACGTTAACCATCGTCATCAACAATGCGTTTATGTCCATCTATGACGACAGCCGGTTCCCGGTAGCTTTGGAGAAATACAACATAAAGACTCTGTCGGGCGAGTTCTCTGAAGTTGCCCAAGCCATGGGCGCCTACACCGAGAAGATCACCGCTCCGGCCGACATAATTCCCTCCATCAAACGGGGCATCGCTGAAACCGAGGCCGGCAAGACGGTAGTGTTGGAGTTCATCACCAAAGACGAGGGCGAATACTCCAAGTTCTAGTGATTCGGTCAATAACCGGCGTTCCCAACCGTTCGTCCTGTCTTTCCGCGGAAGGACGTCGAAGGATGATTCGATCAATAACCTGCTCCTCCAACCGTTCGTCCTGAGCCCTGTCGAAGGAGGCGCACTAGCCAAAGTCTTGATCAGGGAATATCGGCCTATCCGAAGAGGTGGTTCGACGGGGTCCGATTTCATCGAGACTCTCGACCTACGGTCGGAGCTCACCACGAACGGATAAAGATGTTGGTTATCTTCCGAACTAAATGCTGGCCTTGCCTATAAAGTAAGATACCTGGCAGAGGTGTGCCAGTTGCCCGATTTTATCCTCATATTTGGGGTGATAGCCGTCGTCCTGACGGTGACTGCCTTGGCGTCTGGCTTGGTGGAAAGGTCGCCGCTCTCCTTCCCGCTGATATTCCTTGCGTTGGGATTTCTGTTGGGAAGCCGCGGGTTCGATCAGTTAGAAATCGGCCCCCATTCCCCGTTCCTGGAAGTCGTGGCGACACTGACCTTGGCCTTGGTCTTGTTCCTGGATGCGGTCAAACTCCAAATAACTGAACTGGGCAAGCGGTGGTTGGTGCCGGCCCTGATCCTGGGCCCGGGCACCGGCCTGATAATCGCCATTGGCGCATTGCCGTTCGGACTCTTCCTTAATTTTGGCTGGATATTAGCCTTCATCGGCGGAGCGGTGCTGGCCTCTACGGACCCGGTGGTGCTGCGTGAGATCGTACGCGACGAACGGATCCCCCGGCCAGTCAGGCAGGAGCTTAAGATCGAGGCCGGGATGAACGACCTGGTTGTGCTGCCGGTTGTTCTGGTGCTGATCGCGGTGGCCACCGACCAGGGCGGGGGCGCCAGTGGCTGGGTCCTCTTCCTGTTTAAACTCTTGGTGCTGGGGCCGGTAATAGGTTTCGCTGTCGGCGGGTTTGGCTCCTGGATCATGGGCTGGATGGACAAGAAGTTGACCATCCGGCGGGAGCACCAGTCCCTCTATGGGGTCGGCTTGGTGCTGGCCTCCTATACCGCGGCAACCGCGGCGGGCGGGGACGGGTTCCTGGGTGCATTCGCCGCCGGGTTGGCCGTTGTGATGCTCAACCAGTCACTCTGCGACTGTTTCTTGGAGTACGGCGAAGTCACGTCAGAGATGGCGATGCTCCTGGCGTTTGTGTTGTTCGGAGCGGTGTTGTCCGACATGCTGGGCATGGTGGATATCTGGCCGACACTAGGTTTGGCGGCGTTGGTGATATTTGTCATCCGGCCGGCGGTGCTGGGAGTAGTCTTGGCCAAGGCCCGGATGAGCTGGCAAGCCCACGCTTTCATAAGTTGGTTCGGCCCTAGGGGACTTAACTCCCTTTTGTTGGCCCTGTTGGTGGTGCAGGCGGGTATTCCAGGCTCAGAATTGTTGTTGGTCACGGTTGGAATCGTGGTCATAGCTTCGGTGGCCATCCACGGCGGCACGGCGACCCCCGTTGGGGCCTGGTACGGCCGGATCGCGGCCCGAGAGACCCTGGCGGAAGAGCGCGAGACAACGGTGGCAGGCCTGTTTGGCAGTCATGAAGGGGAGGTCCCCATGGTCGAGGCCCAGGAATTGGCGGAATGGCTGACGGAGCCGGACCCGCCGTTGATCATCGACGTGCGGACCAGGGCCAGCTACGACCACGACCGCACGAGGATTCCCGATTCCGTTCGGGTATTGCCCGACGGGGTTGTGGAGTATATCGATCAACATCCGCCGGGGCGCGATGTGATTGCCTACTGCAGTTGACCGGCTGATGCAACTAGCGTCCGTGTGGCGCAGCAACTCAGGGAACACGGCATCAACGCCGCCGTATTGACCGGCGGGATCGAAGGCTGGCGGAAGAACCATCCGGTGGAACCCATAGACCCCGTCGAGATCGCTGCCTAGTTGTTTGTCCCGTTGATCCATTGACACTTGCTTCTTGAAAATATGGGGCGTCTGGGCTCCAATGGACTGGTTTACTCCTATGGGGTCGGGGCCATCGCCGGCAGGGCTTTGATTCCGGCCTGGTAACTTCTTTCCCGAGATTTGCCCAGAGGAAAACCACGCTTATGACCATTCCAGTGACGACTCCTGAGGCGCCTGAGAGTTCCATCCCCCGACAGCCGACGATACGCGAGTTGTCCACGCGTGAGAGACCTCGAGAGCGGCTGGTGGAGTACGGCTCCAAGAACCTGAGCAACACGGAGCTTATCGCCATCCTGTTGCGCACAGGCTCCACCGGCGAGAATGTCATCTCGCTATCGGCTCGGCTGTTGACGCGGTTCGGGGGTCTTGCCGGGCTGGGCAAAGCGGCTTTCGCCGAGCTTTGCGGCGAACGGGGGCTGAGCGAGGCCAAGGCCTGCCAATTGCTGGCGGCATTGGAACTGGGACGCCGTTTCATCTCGCTGGCGCCTGAGGAACGGATCATCATCAGCACGCCCCAGGACGCGGCGAACCTGGTCACCGGCGAGATGGGCTCGTTGGACCAGGAACACCTGAGGGTCATATTGCTGAACACACGAAACGAGGTGCTCAGCACCCACGAGATCTATGTGGGCAATGTGAACAGCTCGGTGGTGCGGCCGGCGGAGGTATTCAGGCCCGAGGTCCGGAACAACGCCCCGTCGCTGATCGTGGTCCACAACCACCCCTCCGGGAACCCTGCTCCCAGCGACGACGACATCGCCATCACCGAGGGCTTGGTTGCGTCGGGCAAGCTGTTGGGTATCGGAGTTCTCGACCACCTGATCGTCGGCAGTGGGCACCGGTACGTGAGTATGAATGAGAACGGTCAGGGATTCAGTTAGACCCTCGGCTACTGGAGTTAGAGATGTCGTATTTCATAGATGCGTCCGACCGCAAGCCCATGGAGCTGGCGCCGGGCGCCCGCACCCGCACTTTCTGGGGCGAGCAGATGCTGCTGTTGTTCTGGTGCAAGCCTTTTTAACGGGGGGTGGCCTGGTGAAAAGTGGCTCACTTATTATCGATCCTTGTGAGCAGAAACCCCTGAGCAAGTCGAAAATTCAGGTCTTGGAGAGCTTGCTACGATGAGCGTTCAATCGGAGCGTCTTGGGAAATGTCACGACAGGCCGTCGAACGGCTAAACGTGAGGCTCAAGTTTCAACGACCTGACGGTCCGTGGTCGTTTCAAGGTTCGTTTTCATGCTGGGTTGACCATCATTATCAACCCGGAGATTTGCCTATGATCAGTACGTTAAATGAACCATCCCCACACGACGTCGAATTGCTTATACCAAACTGTTGGGTCGAGCCATAGATTCTCTAGCCAAACAATTAACATGGAATTCCACATAGCCATACCTCGATAACCAATTTAGGTTATTTAAGTTTCTGGCAGGGCATTCTTATGTTTAAGCCCCCAGCGTGGTCGTTGTTGCCGACCACAAGGACCGCGGATTGGGCCAATTGAGACCGTCTGGTAGGGTTGCTGGATGATGCTAGGAAAAAGAAGACAGGGCGCAAAGCATTTCGCAAGACGCTTAATTGGAACTCACCGTCTCCCATACAATTTCCCCCACGAGGTTTGAACTACTTTTACTTTTGGGGCAAGCGCTTACGTTTTGGGGCAGCGGTCCCTTATAAGGCAAAGCCCGTGAGAGGGAGAGGGTGGGGGCGAGCGCTTCTCAACAAGTCAATCAACAACCGACGAATACGGTTTGCCTGGATTCCTGCTTTCGCGGGGATGACGGTATGGCTGAACGGGGCTCATGCGTATCCCATTGGTCCTGAGCCTGTGGCGCAGTCATGCTCCTCTGATCTAGTGTGTTGACCTAGGCAAACGGTGGTTCGACAGGTCCGATTCATCGAGACCCTCGACCCAGGCCGGGGCTCACCATGTGCGGATAACTGGGTGAGCTGATGAGCGAGTTGACTGGCGCAGTGGATTCCTGCTTTCGCCGGAATGACGAGGGGCTGGGCCAAGGACGCCTATCCAGCAGAACGAAAAAGGGCACCGCGGTTCGGCGCCCTTACTTTTCGAATACCCAGAACCTGCCATAACCGGTAGGTCCTGGAGGCGGCTGTGCCGCTATTCGTCGCGGATTAGGGATTTGAACATCTCGGCCATCTCTGGGGTGATCTCGGTGATGTCGTGCACCTCTTTGCCGTGCTCGGCGCCGATGGCCATCACTTCTTCCAGGGTTTCACCCCTGGCCACGAAGGTGCAGTCTGATCCCATATCACTACAGTGCATCGCTTTTGCCATGATATCCCCTCCAATAAATTGGTGATTGTTTGGGCCTGAATCCGGTTGTTTTTAGCTGCCGGACGCGAAGAGCCGATCGAGGCCACCCAGGCAACCGCCCCAGCCAGCTTGGTGCTCGTCGCGCATGTGCTCGTCGGGGAACCGCTCGTGGGTCAGGACGACTTCGGTGGCGCCGTCTTTGTCGATGAATTCCACGGTGACCAGCGTCTCGGCGGGCACGAAGTCTGGGTCGTCGCCGGGCATCTTCTCGAAGGCCCAGGTGAAGACCAGCCTTGCCGGCGGATCGACTTCCTGGTAGACCCCATATGAGACGTATGGAGCGCCTTTGCCCGGCTCCAGCATGCCAAAGCGGTACTTGCCGCCGACCTTCAGGTCCACCTCGGCGATGGGCCTGAGAAGCTCTCGTGGGCGCCCCACCATTGGTGAAGCAACTCCGGCTGGGTCCAGGCGGCAAACACCCGCTCGCGGGGTGCGTTGATGGTCTTGGTGACCTTTAGGCTGATGCCGGTCTGCGGCGCTGATTGAGTCATTTCTTCCTTCCCTCCGTGTCTTCCCCTATGAGGTCGATTATTGGGTCGATCTCAGGTTTAGTTTCTTCGCCGGAGGATGTTTCCTCCAGAAAATTGGCCAACGATTCCAGTTGGTCCTCCCAGAACCGCTGGTATTGTGCGATCCATTCCACCGCTTCTTTCATGGGCAGTGCCTCCAAGCGGCAACGCCTGACCCTCCCGTCTTTCTGCTGGGTTAATAGCCCAGCCCGTTCCAGGACGCGTAGCTGTTTGGAGATGGCGGGCAGCGAGACATCGAACGGCTCGGCCAGGGCCGTGACCGACGAATCGCCGAAGGAAAGCCGCTTCAGGATGGCGCGACGGGTTGGGTCGGCCAGCGCGGCGAAGGTGTTATTGAGCGCTTTTTCTGTATAGTTAAACATATGGTTAAATAATAAACAGAAGAGGATGGATTGTCCTCAGCCAACTAACTTCACCGGAGCGTCCAGAGCGCCGCTAAATTCAGCCCCGGCGGCGTTGGTCCCGGTAGTTGGGGGCGGCTATCGGCAGCCAGTCAACCACCATGCCATCCACCAGACGGGATGCTATGCGGGACTTTGTGTCCTCTAATTCCTCGATGGTGGAGACGGTGGTGATCACGGTGGGCAGCCGGGCTTCGTGACGGTGGACGATGATCTGATACAGCTTCTCTTCGGCCCAGGCTGTGCTGCTTTCCGCGCCCAAGTCGTCCAGGACAAGCAACGGGACCGAGTTTATCTGTTCGAATAGCTCATCGTAGCCCACGGGGCTATCGGGGCTGAAGGTGGCCCGCAAGTGGTCCAGCAGAGTGGGCACGAAGGCGAAAAATACCTGGCTGCCCTGTCTGAGCTGCTCACCGGCGATGGCTACCGCCAGATGGGTCTTTCCGGAACCGCGCGGGCCATTGAACAGCAACCAACCTTCCGGCTCGGCGGCAAAGGTCTGGGCGGTGTGCATCGCCCGGTCAAGAGACTCCTGTTCCTCGGGAGTGGCGTTGGCGCCGCCAGTGGAGTCGAAATTCTCGAAGGTCATCCGCTCCAGCATCTCGGCGCGAATCTCGCCGATGCCCATCACCAGCCGGCTGTTGAAATTGCCCAACTGGACTACTGTGGCAGTGCCGTCCGCGCCTTCGAGCCGGGTGCGGAGCGCGTCGTCCAGCCGTTGCAGTGGCCCCCGGACCGTGACCACTGTGGGCAAGGCGTTGTTGTAGCGGTGGTTGATCACCTGAAACAACTTCTCTTGGGCCCAGGGCGTGGCGTTTGCCAGGCTGAGGTCGTCCAGGACCAACACAGGGACGTTTCGCACCTGCTCGAAAAGTTCGTCGTAGGAAACCGGGCTTTCCGGAGAATAGGCCGCTCTCAGGTGGTCGAGCAGGTCGGCGGCGACGATGAAGAAGGCGGTCTGGTTCCTTTCGATGCACCGGTTGGCGATGGCGACCGCCAGGTGGGTCTTCCCACTCCCGCTGGGGCCGGTGAGTACCAGCCAAGCCTGGGGGTCCTCGGCGAACCGGGCGGCGGCGGCGGCACCCTCGGAGAACATCTGCCGGTTGGCGGCGTCCTGCAACGGTCCTTCCAGGTCGGTGGTGGCGAAGGTTATGCGGGAGAGGGCGCCCAGGTTGCTGTAACGGCGCAATGCGGCCGCGCGGGTGCTGGCGTCCTCAGTCTCCTGGCAGGTGCAGGGGATGGCCTGTCCGAACTCGGGATGGCCGATGTGCACACGGCGGGTGACCCAACCGCTGCCGTTGCATTGGGGGCAGAGGTCAACGGCCGGTCCGTTGTCCGGGAGGAGCACCCCTCCGCCGTTGGTATTCTTCGAGATATTTCTGGCGGTTATCCGTCTCAGTATGTCGCCCAGGCTTTCCATCTTTCCCCCTCTCTGCTCCCCCCCTGGTCTCTTTGCTCCCGGTTTCTCTGCCCTCAGACGTCCAGCGCCTCAGGATGCCGGACACGTAGCGCCAACTGCGCTTGTTCTCGGCCACCGCGATGCCGAAGGCCTCCCGCAACCAGGCCGCCGGGTAGCGTTCTTCAGCCTCTTTCAATTCATCAGCCAAAAGCGCCGATAATGACCCGATGCTGTCTTCGTAAAGCGCGAATATGTTAGGTTTTTCCAACTCCGGCGCTTCTACTGGAGGTCCGATTTCGGCTGATTCCTCCCCAGTAAACCCGGCTGCGCCGGCTAGCTTTTCTAGGGCCCGGCGGTCGGCCTCGGTGTTCAGCAGGAAGACGGTGCCCGTTCCCTCCAACTGATGGGTCAAGAAGGTGCGCCGCTTTACGGCCAAGCGGAGCCCCTGGCGGATGGCCCCTTCGGACGACTCTTCGCCCTCGCACCTGAGGCCCTTGACCAGCGAGCGGTCGGCCAAGAATTCGTCCAGGGAAACGGCCCTAAGGGCCCCGCGTTTGCGGTGGAACAGCCATAGGCCGCGCAGGGTTACCTTGAGTTCGGCCAAGTCCTGAATCTGCTCCAGGATGGGTCCGAACACTGGGTTTGGCACCGGGGTGTAGAGCGTTTTCCCAGTGAATCCGTCGAAACCGGAGGAGGCCCCGGAAGGCGCCATGATTAGAAGTCGTCCACCCGGGCGAATGAATCGAACCGGACAAAGTTGTCCCGGAAGAAAAGCTGCAGGTTGCCGGTGGGTCCGTTGCGGTGCTTGGCCACGATCAGGTCGACGACGTTCTTCGGGTACGGGCGGCCAGGGTTCTGCTGGGCCCATTCGTCTTCGGTGAAATATTGGTCTTCCCGGTGGAGGAACATCACCACGTCGGCGTCCTGCTCGATGCTACCGCTGTCTCGTAGGTCGGAGAGCATGGGCCGGTGGCCGGTCCGTTGCTCAACGCCGCGGCTGAGCTGAGAACATGTGATGAGCGCGATATTAAGGTCCCGGGCCATGATCTTGAGCGACCTTGATATCTCTGAGATCTCTTGGACGCGGTTGTCCATCCGGTTGCTCCGCCCCTGGATCAACTGCAGGTAGTCCACCACCAACAGGTCCAACCCGTGCTCTTGCGACAGGCGGCGGGCCTTGCTCCGCATCTCAATCATGCTCTGGAACGGCGTGTCGTCGATGTAGACCGGCAGGTCGGAGAGTTGACCGATGGCGTCGGTGATTCGCTCGCCTTCAGCCTCGGTGACCAGGCCCAGGCGCAGGCGGTGGGAGTCGATCTCCGCCTCGGAAGATAGGATCCTTACGGCAAGTTGCTCGCGGCTCATCTCCAGGCTGAACACGCCGGCTGTGGAGCCGTTCTTGGCGGCGTTCAGGCAGATGTTCAAGGCCAGGGTGCTCTTGCCCAAAGACGGGCGGGCGCCGAGAATCACCAAATCAGAGCGTTGGATGCCGCCAAGGAGTTCGTCTAAGTCGGTGTAACCGCACATCACCGGGCCGGAGTTGTCTCGGACGGGGTCGGCGATGGCGGCCTGGTCTTCCAGGTATTGGTCATAGATCTGCCGCAGCGGCATGAAGCCACGTTGGGAGTCGGTGCCCCGGATGGTGAACAGCGCGTCCTCGGCCTGGCGAAGGGTGGCGTCCACATCGTCGGTGTCCTGGTAGCCCATGGTCGAGATGCGGGAGGCAACGTCGATGAGCTTACGCATGGTGGCCGTGCGGGCCACCACGTTGGCGTAGTGCTCGGAGTGGGCCGAGGTTGGCGTTACCGAGATCAGGTGGCTGAGATAGGCCATGCCGCCCACGGTTTCAAGTTGGCTGGCGCGGCTCAGTTCCCTGGCCAGGGTGACTTGGTCGATGGCCTCATCCCGCTGGAAGAGGGCCTCACAGGCGGCAAAGCACAGCTGATTCCTCTCGCGGTAGAAATCATCTGCCTTGATGTAAGGCGCGACGCGAGAGAAGCAGTCCCCATCGATCAAGACCGACCCAACAACCGCTTCCTCCGCCTCCAAGTCATGGGGTAACAGCTTCTCGGCGTACATCGCCCTATTCTTCCACCTCAGCGTTGACGTGAATCGTGGCTGTGACTTCGGTTGAGAACCGGAGCGTCACATCGTACTCGCCTGGTTCGCGGATAGGCTCGGCTATCTCCACCCAGCGGCGTTCCACTTCGCGGCCGACTTTATCGGCCAATTCCATGGCGATGTGGGTGCTGGTGATGGCGCCGTAATACCGTCCGGTGGGGGTGATCCTGGCCGTGAGGGTGATGGAAATGTCGTCCAAGCCGCTGGCCAGTTCTTCCATGACGGCGGTATCGCGGACGCGTACTTCATCGCCGACGGCGGTGATCTTGTGCAGCCGTTTCAGCACCTCGGGGGTGGCGATCTCCGCCAAACCCTGGGGCAAGAGATAGTTGCGTGCGTACCCGTCGGGCACCCGGCGGACCTCGCCCGCCCTGGCCTTATTGGGAACGTCTTGTGTGAAAACTACTTCCATTGTTGGTCACTTCCGTTGGGTCTCCGATGGGCATGGTCGATCGGAATAGGGATTAGGCCTCACAGAAGAGGCCAGCTTGATTATACGGTATGCCCATCTTCGAGGAAAGCGGGACCGGTCTGCGGCCGGACCCTGCCTAAGTCGCCGAAAATTGACTGCCCGCTGCGCCCCTCATAGAATCACTATCATCGGGATAACGGGCCAGAGGGAGAGCAGACCAACCTGCGACCGAGAAAATATAGCCCTCTTTTCACAACAAATCCAGGCAAATCTAGGCAATTTCAATCGGATTTTTTGGACTTTAAATGGGATTCATATCTGACATAGAGGCGCAGAGTCAGTCCATGAGGGACGCGATCTTAGCCCATCCCTTCGTCACGGGCGTGGGCGACGGCACCCTGCCGGTGGAGAAGTTCAAGCACTACGTGACCCAAGACTATGCCTATTTGGTTGACTACAGCCGGGCTCTGGCGCTGGCGTCAGCCCGGGCTCCCCGCCTGGACGACATGTCCTGGTTCGCTGGCCTGTTGGATGAGACTCTGAACGTGGAGATGGCGCTCCACCGCGGTTATTGCCAAGAGTTCGGCATCAGCGCCGAAGAGCTGGAGGCCACCGTCGCCGCCCCCACCACCGTCGCTTACACCAGCTTCCTGCTGAAGACGGCCTACCAGGGGAGTTTCGGGGAGTTGGTGGCGTCGCTTCTGCCCTGCCAGTGGGGGTACTGGGAGATCGGGAATCACCTGACGCGGCGAGGCCTGCCCCAGAACGCGCCGCTGTACGCCCAGTGGATCGAGATGTACACCTCCGAAGAATTCGCCGCCCTGGCGCAGCACATCCGTGATATGGCAGACCGGCTCGGCGCGGAGGCGGACCCCGCGGAGTTGACCGCCATGGGCGAGGCGTACATCGCCAGCGTCCGCCTGGAACACCAGTTCTGGGACATGGCCTACAACCTGGAGGGGTGGAAAGGCTAGGCTACCCGTTTCTGCCTGCGGGTTATTGACGGGCGGTGAGGCCATTCAGCGCTGCGAATGTGGCGGCCTCGGTGCGGTTGGCGCTGCCAGTCTTGTTGAGGATGTTGCTTACGTGGTTGCCCACGGTCTTGACGCTGATGAACAACTCTTCGCCGATCTCCCGGTCAGTCTTGCCTCCGCTGATGTGGCGCAGCACCTCGACTTCCCGCTGGGTCAGCCCGCCGGGGAAAGTTGATGCCCGGATCGAGCGGGATGCGGCCCGTTCTTGAAGGGCGGCCACCTTCTCGGTGAGAGGAAGCATGCTCAATTCTGTGGAAATCTCCAGTGACTCATCTAGCAATTCCGTGATTCTCGACCGGTAGCCGCGTTCGTTGCGCTTGAGCAGGAAATCGGCATAGTCGTGGCAGGTCCAGGCATACTCGGGCCGGTAGCCTGCTTGGCGGCAGAAGTTGAGTGCATCCTCAAAATGGAGGTCCGCCTGCCGCGGTTCTCCCATGAAGTGCGACAGGAGTCCCAGTATCCGGTCTGAACAAACGGAAAGAAGCATCTGGCCCGAGGCTAGCTGGATCTCACGGTATTGGACCTTGGCCTCAGCGGCATCGTTCTTCAACACCGCTGAATAGGCCAAGCCTACCCGAGCCCAAAGGACGAGCCCAAGCGATGAAGAAGGTGATGCGACGACATCTTCAGCTCCCTGAATATGGTCAACAAAGGTATCAGACTCACCAGATACGTTGGCGTAGATGGGAAGAGATAGCGCCAGAATGGCTTTGGCCACCGGGGTCGAGAAGCGCCCACTGCGCAGGACATCCAGTAGTTGTTCTTGTGCTGCCATTCCTTGTTCGAACCGGCCCGACTGGTATTCAGCTTGCATCAAAGCGCCAAGCAGACGGGAGTCGATCGGCCAGACATCCAGGCCTCGCAGGAGAAATTCCTTGGCGTCGGCCCAATTGCCGGTCATCAGATGGGGGACGGCAGCAGAGCTGAGGGCGGAAGCCAGCCAGAACCGGTCCTGACGCTTTTCGGCCAAAGGTAAGATTGCGGTAGCTTGTTGACGCACTCCAGCGAGGTCTCCCACCACTCTCAAGGCTAATGTAGCGTAGTAGTGGCCCATCACTTGCGTCAGGGGCTCGTCGTGATCGCGGGCAAGATCGATAGCTTTGAGTGACGCATCGATGCAATCTTCTATGTGAAGGGTCCAATAGTTCATCTGGGCTGACGAAGCCCAGATGCGCATCTCCAGCTTAGCGTCGTTCTCCCTTTGGGCGATGGACAGGGCGTTGGCAAAAGCCTCCGAGGCGCCCGAGTAATCACTTGTCAGCATACCCAGCTTGTTTCCGTAGTCGCACCAGAGCCTCCCTTGCTCGTGAGAACCGGGCGGGACGAGATCCAGTGCCTGTCTTGTGAGCCGGGCGGGGTCTTGGAGGCCCGTTACGAACGGCAAGGGAAGTTCGGCTACAGCGACGAATTTAGCCTGGTCTCCGGCTCCAACGTAATAATCGAAGGCTTTCTTAAGAGTTTCCCAGCCTTCGTGTACCCGGCCGGCGTTGATCTCAGCTTGTCCCAGGCCAAACATCAGATCGGCGGATTGACCGTCTTCCACGAGGCCGCCCTTTGCTGATACCCCCAGGTTGAAATGGGTTATCGCCTCTTCCCAGGCATAGCCCCGCAGCGCCCTTTCACCGGCCAACCCTGCATACTTCACAAGTTTGTCCGGCCCCGTCAATGAGGAAGACTCGGAAAAGTGGTAGGCCAATTCTGCCGCCTGTTCTCCTGGCTGTTCGCCGTATTGTTTCTCCATCTCCTCGCCGACCCTGGCATGCATCCTGACTCTACGGCTGGTGGAGAGTCTTTCCAGCAGTGTCTGCTGCACGAAGGCGTGGCTGAACTGGTAGCGGTCTCGCTGGCCGGGAATCTCCTGCAAAATATGGGGTTCTAAGCCTTGTCCATGGATTCCAGCAACTGGAACTCGGAGATATCTTGACTGATGTACTTCAGCAGATTGAAGTCGAACTGACGGCCGATCACCGCCGCCACCGTTAGGGCATCTACGCATGGTTCCGATAACCGGTTGAGCCGCTGTCCGATCGCTTCAATCACCCCTTGAGGCAACCCGAGCGCCAATGGTGTGGCGGCGCCGGCCGCGCTCTCCAGACCATCTTGGTCTCTTAATATCTGGACGACTTCGGATACGAAGAGAGGGTTGCCCTCGGTGTGGGCGTGGATGGCGTCGATCATCTCCGAAGAAGCGTTTTCGCCGCCCGACTCCCGGACGTATTGGCCAACGGCGTCTGATTCCAGTCCGCCCAGCCCCAGCCGGTGAAACGACGCGCTGCGGGACAGCCGCGCTAGGGATTCGGTCAACGGGTGTTGGCGATTTATTTCAACGTCGCGATAGGCGCCGATGACCAGGAGGTTGCTCTCAGGCATTTGCTGGGCAAGAAACTCCAGCAGCAACTATGAGGAGGTGTCAGACCAGTGGAGGTCGTCTAAAACCACGACTAGCGACTGGGGTTGCGCCATGGTCTTGAGGAAGGTGGCTATGGAATTAAAAAGGCGGAACCGGGTCTGTTCGGGGTCAAGGGCTAGCGGAATCTCCAAGTCAGGGAGTTTCTGTCGAATCTCCGGTATAAGGTCCGCTATGTCAGCCGCCCCGGAGCCCATCTGGGCAAGCAACTGGTCGGAGGATGTGCCTGCGACGTAGGCTTTGATGGGGGCTGGACCCATGGCCAATAAGGTGGTGCGCCCTCGCGCTCGTAGCACCATCCCCAGAGCACCTGAGCGCCCAGATCAGAGGCGTGGGAAGTCAACTCACGGGCGATGCTGGTCTTGCCTATTCCGGGCTCACCGGCCAGCATAATCAGCCTGCCGCGGCCAGCCATGGCGTCGTCCAGGGCAGCGTTGAGCTCGGCCATCTCCTGATGCCGGCCAACGAACAACCTGCCTGCCTGTCCGGAACTGGTCACGGTTTGCCCCTTACCTAGTTGGTGGCATTTTACACCGAATGGGGGTCTCGATTCGTGTGTACTAGACAGGTCATTGGCGAGGAGTACTTCGGCATACGTGGTGTGGTAGTTTGACGGGCTTACCATGAGCGGGGAATAGGGCGAGGTTTTAGGTGTCATTGTTAGACGAGGCAAGGTCTTCTCTTCCGCTCATCCTGAGCCCCGACTTGGGTCGAGGGTCTCTATGGAATCGGACCTGTCGAAGGACCCCCGTCTAGGCGCAGTGGTGGTTCGACGGGGCTCACCACGAACGTTTTCCTCTCTCCGCTCATCTTTAGCCCCGACTTAGGTCGAGGGTCTCGATCAATTCGGACCTGTCGAAGGGACCTCATAAGCCAGTTTGCCCGAGATAGCCTACCCCTTAACCGCCCGGAACACCCAGCAGGGCCAGGAGAAGGCTATGTCGTGGTGGACCGGGGCTACTTGGAAGGCTTCGCGGGTGGCGGCTGGGGCTTCTAGGAATTCTTTGCGGAGGGCGGCGGTTTCTTCGGTGGAAACCTTGGCGCGGGCGGTCCATTCGTTGAAGCGCAGGTAGATGCGGGGGTAGTCGTTCTCGACCACGGTGAAGCCGCGTTCGGCCAACAGCGCCTGGATCTTGGATATCTTGCGGTTCTCCACGTGGCTGAAATCGCGGCGCAGTTCTATCTCGTTCATCCAATCGGTGATGGCGTCGTCTTCGGGGGCGATGCTGTCGGCCATGAGCAGCGAGCCACCTGGCTTCAGCACCCGCTGGGCCTCGTCCAGGGCTTTTTCGAAGTCCCTAAAATGGTGGGCGGAAACCCGGGAGGTGACCAGGTCCACGGACTCGCCGGCGAAAGGCAGGGCCTCGGCGGCATTCTGACTTAGGCCCAGGTTGGAGATGCCCCGCTCCCGGCCCAGGCGCTGGGCTTGGCGCAACATCGGCTCGGTGACGTCGCTGGCGATGACCCGGCCGGACACTCCGGCCACGGCGAAGGCGGTGAACCCGGCGCCGGTGCCCAGGTCGATGGTCCAGCCGTAGCGGTTGGTCCCGTTGGCCGCGTCCACCATGCGCTCCACCGACTCCAAGCTGTCGTCGCGGATGTGCACCTTGCTGGTGGCGTAGACGGCCGCCTGGGGGCCAAAGACCTGTTGGGCGGCCAGCGGTGGCCGGCTCGCCGGGTTTTTTTCGCTGTCCTGGGTCATGCTTCCTCTCGATGATCCTCGTGTTGGTGGCACAAAAAAACTGGCGCTTGGGTAGACTAGCTACCCAAGCGCCAGCGTGTGTCTAGTTGGACCGGCATTGCCGGCTAGACCAGCATTGGCTCCGAGTTCTTCTGGTAGACCTGGAACCGGTGCCGGGTGGTGTCCGCGATCATGACGCGGCCACGGTGGTCAACACGCACTGCGCAGGGGGCCCACAGTACCTTCTCAGGGGTGAAGTCCCGCACGCCGTTGCGCTGGCGGATCATGTCCGGGTTGGACTTGATCTTGTCGACGCCCAGGCTGGAGAGCGCGGCGTCGCCGTTGAACTCTGTTATGAACCGGCCCTCGGCCGTGAGGACTTGGACACGGTTGTTCAGCCAGTCGGCGATGTAGATGTCGCCGTCGTCATCGACGCAGACGCCGGTGGGGCGGTTGAACTCGCCAACGGGAATATCGACGTAGACCATGCCGCCTGCTTCACGGGCGACGGTGCAGTCACCGCCGGTGCCGGGCCTGCCGAAGGAGGCCAGCCACTTGCCGTCATTGGTGAAGGACTGGATGCGGTCGTTGCGCCAGTCGGCGACGAAGATGTTTCCATCCTTGTCCAGGCAGATGCCCCAGGGTAGGTTGAATTCGCCTTCGCCGGAGCCGGCGGCGCCGAACTTGCCCAGGAATTTGCCGTCCAGGGAGAATTTTTGGACCCGGTTGTTGCGGCTGTCCACTACGTAGACGGTGCCGTCGGGGCCGATGGTGATGCCGGCTGGGCGGTCTAACTCGCCGTCGCCGGAACCGTGAGTGCCCCAGTGGCTCTGGTACTCGCCGTCTTTGTTGAAGATGGTGATGCGGTGGGTCCACTCGTCGGTTACGTAGACGTTGGTGTCCTCGTCCAGGGCGATGGCCATGGGCCAGATGAACTGACCCGGTTCCTCGCCGTAGGAACCGAACTCTGTGATGTACTCTTCTTTGTCCTCGCCGATGCGGAACAGGTTGATGCGGGTGCCATCGGCCCGGGACTCGTAGGAGCGGTTGACGATATAGACCAAATCGTCGGGACCCAGGGCGAAGTCCATCGGGTTGCGGAACCCGGTGCCCTGGAACTCTGAGCGTCCAGCCGTGAAAGCGTAGGTGAACGTCCGGTCGTTGATGCCCAGGAATACACTAGCCATAGCTATTCTCCTCAAGGGTTCGACGCCCCGCGCCGCGGCGTTTGCTCCGGCGCAGAGGCTGATTTACTAGATTTTTCGCGGGTCTTCGAGCGTTCGCTTAAAGAAAGGGTATGGGCTCGAAGTTGCCGCCGGTGATCGCCTTGGCGTCCAGGCCCATCCACTGGTCCAGCAGGGTGGTGTAGGCGCAGCGGAAGTCTACGTTGTGCTGTAGGTTGCCGCCGTCCTCCAACTTGTTGGGCTCCAGGGACGGGTAATCGCCGTAGAGGCCGCCCTTGACGTGGTCGCCGATAACGAAGGCCACTCCGCCGGTGCCGTGGTCGGTGCCGGAGCCGTTGTCCATGGCCCGCCGGCCAAACTCAGAGTAGAAGAACAACGTTACGTTGTCGCTCTTGTCCAATTGGCGGATGTCAGTCATGAACGAATCGATGCTCATGGCTACGTCCTGCAACAGGTTGGCGTGTCCTACCGCCTGATTGGCGTGGGTGTCGAAGATGTTGTAGGGAGCCGTGGTGAACATCACCTTGGTGCCGAAATCGGCATTGTGCACCTGGGCCATATCGCGGAGGTATCCGCCCATAGCGCTGCTGGGGTATTCGACCTCGGACTTGTATAGACCGGGGGCGGTGCTCAGGATGTCGGCGCCCTGGAGAGCTTCGATGCCGGTCCGGCGGATGTAATCGTCCACCGCGCCCTGCCCGATGGCCGGAGCGTACATGCGGCCGAACAGGTCTAGAGCCTCGGCCCGCTGGGCTTCGGCGCCCATGTCGGTGAGCAGGCCGTAGGTGCTGAGGTCGCCCACGGAGGCTACCGCCACACCCTCTTTGGCGAGGGAGCGGGGCAGGCCGCGTCCGAAGTTGACGCCCGTGAGCACGTTCTCGCCCTTGGGGTCAACGTCCTGAATGACGCTGCCCAGCCAACCGGTGATGCCCAACTCAACGGGTTCACAGGTGGCCCAGATGTCCATGGACCGGAAGTGGGAAAGGCTGCCGTTGGGGTAGCCGATGCCCTGGATGATGGCCAGATGGCCCTCGTCCCAGTACTTCTTCAGCGGCGCCATGGCCGGGTGCAAGCCCAGCTGATCCGTGATGGGGATTATCTGGTCCTCAGGGATTCCCAGAGACTGCCGATAGTCCCGGTAGTGAGGACTGTTGTACGGGATAACCGTGTTTAAGCCATCGTTTCCACCGGACAATGACATCACTGCCAAGACCGGATCTTTTACCGTTGATACCATCCCTATTCCTCCGCCTTTAGTCGGATATTTAGTGTGATTTAATCGATCGGGTGAAGAGTTCCTAGCCGAACTGGAACTCCGAAGTTGTGGCAATCATCTGCAGAGTCTCGCCCGCTCTGCGGGAGAACTCACTCTGCTCTGTGGCGTCGCCGTGTTTCAGGGCTCCGCCGGCATCCAGGTGCGCGGTCAGTTGGCCGCGGGTCTCCTGGGCCAGGTCCATGGGACCGAGCAGGTCCAGGCAACCGTCCAAGAACTGTTCGGAGCTTGGGACATCGCCGATGGCCATCAGCCGGTCGATGATGTTCTTTACTCCGGGCAGTTCGGTGTTGCCCAGCATGGAAGATGCGAAGTTGATCCGGTCGATGAGGCTGCCGCTGTTGATCCACTCGCGGCCCATGTGCCAGCCTTCGACGGTCGGGGGGTTCATCAGATCCAAGCCCATGTATTTGGGCTCCATGGCCACCAAGAACAGGCCCGGCTTGGGCTCAAGGTGGTCGCCCACCATGCGCATGGTGCCGATGACCACGTCCGCGGGACTCTTGACCTTGGCGAACCGGACCGCCTCGTCCTTGAAGAAGTCTGAGTTGAACAGGACCGTCAACATGGCGGTGATCTCGTAACCGGAGTCGAAGTAAGCCTTCTCCAATTGTTTGATCGCGTCCATGTCGCGGGGCTCGGCCAAGCGCCAGGAAGGCACGGGCGGCTCGTCGGCGACGAAAAAGTCGTAGAGCTTGCGGGCGACGAACCTGGCGGTGGCCGGCTGTTTGCAGATGATATCGACGATGTCGCCGCCATCCCAGTTGCCGGTCTCGCCCAGGAAGGTCTTCTCGCCGTAGTCGTGGTCGGCGGGATCGAACCGGAACTCGAAGGGAGTCCGGCCGTAGGGGAAGACGGGGATCGTCGGGGCCAGGTTCCAGCCGGTGAAGGCACGGGCGCAGGCCTTGACGTCGTCCTCGGTGTAGTTGAACTCGTTGTCCATGCCCACGCCGATGGAGAACAATTCCAGAAGCTCGCGGCCGAAGTTCTCATTGACTGCGGTCTTGTGGCTCTCGATGTTGTCCAGGTAGTAGAGCATGGCCGGGTCGGTGGAGAGCATCATGAGCATCTCTTTGAAGTTGCCCATGCCATAGTCTCGGAACTTGTCGATCTGGATCGCCGTGGTCCGGGCGTTGTCAACCTTATTGTCGCCAGCGCAGAGAATGGTGTGCCAGAAGAGGGACATCTTCTCTTTAAGCTGGTACTTGTTGTTGATCATGCGGTAGACCCACTCGGTCTGACCGGTCTCGATGGCGGCCTTGTCGAAGTAGGACGGATAGGCGCGGTACATCAAGTCCTCGTCGATCCCTGGGTCGCCTCCGGGATTCAGAAGCTCCTCGACCACGCTGTCGTAGCCCTGGGCTACTCTGGCCTCAATCTCATCGCGGCTCGCTCCGTAACCGGCGCGGCGCAGAAGGTGGGCCATCAAAGCAATCTCTTGGTCAGGCATTCACTCCTCCTTCTAAACGGTGAACAGTTCTATCTGGTTTTAGATTTTTACGTATCTCGGTCCCCAGTTGATGAATGGGCTGCGATTCACATTCATCTGCGGGGAACTGATGGTGGCTGCCCCTCGGCTAGAGGCAAACTAACCAAGGTTAATTGGTTTATGACCACATTCTAAAAATCTGGGTGGGTCAATGTCAATACTCAATATCGGCTAATCTGAGCCTGGGACGCCTGTTCGATGAATGGCTTATCAGAAAATACCGATTATAAAAAAGAGATTGTTTCGAGGCTCGGCTTTTAATCGCGAATCAGGAGTCCCGGCGGGCGACTGGACCGTGCTAATATTTGGCCATCTCCCGACCATCTGACCCAACCGTCTGAACCAAATCCAGGAGGGCTCTGCAATGATGAAGCCGGTGATCCCTTCAATCATAAATTCAGGCGTAAACTCAGGAGTCCCGGTTGAGTTCGCCTGCGACTGGGGCAAGGTCGCCCGGTTGATCGTCCACGACTCCCTGAAGACCCAACCCGGCGAAAAGGTGATCATTCACGCCGACCCAACGTATTTTCCAGCCCTGACCGAGCAGGTCCGGATCGAGTTGGTCCGGGCCGGAGCGGTTGAGTTGAGCGTGTCGATGGTCAACTCGGGCGGCCTGGAAGCCGTGCGGCGCAGCCACCGCCGCCGGGAGGACCCTGGGTTGGTGGAGATGGAAGACAGCGCCATGGCATCGATGTTTGACCTGGCGGACATCTATATCTGGCTGCCAACCTTTTGGCTGATAAATCCGGGTCAGACCGAGAAGATTCTAAAGACCTGGCCCGGCCGTTCCATCCACTTCCATTGGGTGATCGACCCCAACGACCCGGTGGAATTCGGCATCCTTTCAGAGATGTACGAAAAGGCGCTATTCATCGACTATTCGGCCCTCGACTCCCGGCAGCAAGAGTTGATCGCCACCTTGCGTGATTGCTCCGTGCACATAACGAATCCGGCCGGCACCGACCTGACTTTTACGCTCAAAGAAGCCCATTTCCATCGGGGCAACGGCCAAGCCTCCCAAGAGTTTATTTCCTCTTATGCCAGACCGGGCAGCGCAAGAGACCGGGAAGTGGAGCTGCCGGCGGGCGCGATACGCACGGTTGACATCACGAACACACAAGGGCGGCTGGTCTGTGCCGATGAGACATTCTTTGGGCGTCAGGTGGGCACTCTGACGTATAACTTTCAGGACGGGCGGATCACCAGCGTGGAGTCCCAGCACCATAACGATTATGTCCAGGCGGTTTGGGGCATCCAGACTGGAGATAAAGACCGCATCGGCGAGTTCAACCTGGGGGTCAGCCCGGGGTTGACGCTACTGCCGGAATACCCCAAAACGGCCCCCTATTTTGGGTACGGCGACGGCGTTATCCGGCTGAGTTTGGGGGACAACCAGGAGTCTGGCGGAGATGTCATCTCCAGCTACCACCATTGGTTATTCTTGACCGATGCCACGGTCCAAGCCAACGGGAAAACGCTGGTTGAACGGGGCAAGTTGGCCTAGGGCCGGATCAATTGCGTATAAGAAGTCCTGGTTGGCAGTGGCGGCAGTAGCTGGTGATGCGTTGGTTGGCGTTCAACTGGGTGATGTTGCCGCCGCACTTGGGGCAGGGTTGGCCGCCCTTGTTGTGGACCTTCAAGAAGTCGCGCACCTTCTTATGGATGTCGCTGCCCATGCGCTCTCTGAGGGTTTCGGTGGCTTCTTCCAGCACCTGTCGGCACTGGGTGTGGAGCGTTTGCAATTCGTCCGGCTTCAGGGCCCGGCATTTCTTGAAGGGAGAGATTCCGGCGGCGAATAGTATCTCGTCCGAGTAGGCGTTGCCGATGCCTGAGATGAAGGCCCCGCGGGTGAGGACGCCTTTGATTTCGCCGTTGAACTTCTTCAGCCGGGTTTGGAATTCTTCGAAGTCGATGCCTGAAAGAACGTCCGGGCCCAGGCCGGTGTATTGGGGGACCAAGTCATCTTGGGCGTCGCCGCCGTCCTCGTCGTTGTCCCCGGGCTCCCCGTTTCTTATGTAGTAGACCTTGCCCATCTGCCGGTCGTCCAGATAGCGCAGGTCCATCCCGCCGCCCAAGCTTAGCGACACACAGGTCTTCTTCTGGACTCGGACGGTTTCTTGGCAGTGCTGCAACGCACCGGTGAGCATGGGGTTGATGACCAGACTGCGCCCGCCGGAGAACCGCAATGTCAGGAATTTGCCCCGCCGCTGGGCGTCAAGAAACATCCGGCCAGGCAGGTCTCCGGTGATCCCGGTTGCGAGAGACCGCACCACCGTCGGCCGCAAAACCTTGCAGGACGCCACGGTCGCATCCTTCAGGTTGGCGTTCAGATAGTCTTTGACGACTTCCAGGTCTGGGGCTTCGGGCATGGCCTTAATATACTGCACCGATACGATTGGCGTTTGGACTATTGCGTTGGCGCATCGATCATGTCATCCATATGCGATGGGACTTCGCTCAGTATAATGGGCGTTATGTTGATCGGCGTTGTATCAGACACCCACGGCTTCTATGACCCGCGTGTGCCGCCGCTGCTTGAGGGGGTGGAGCACATCTTGCATGCGGGCGACATCGGCTCGGGGCAGATCGTCGAGCAGCTATCGGAGATCGCGCCAGTGACGGCGGTGCGCGGCAACAACGACCGGGAGGGGCCGGAGTCTGAGTTCCCCGAGATCGAGACCCTCGACTTGGGCGGCTGCCGCATCTTCCTGACGCACATCGTAAAGGTCCCAAAAGAGGGGGACGATGCTGGGCTGGCGGCTTATCTTGAGGATAACGCCGATGCGGTCGTCTTCGGCCACAGCCATATGGCCTTCCACGAACTGAGGGGCGGCCTGACTTTCTTCAACCCCGGCGCGGCGGGCAAACGGCGGTTCAAGGTGGTGCCGTCCATCGGGCTGCTGGAGTTGGAGCCGGGGTTGGTGCAGGGAAGGATTTTGGTGCTTTGAAAGTGGTGTACCCAATGAGGAGCGCCCTCATGCTTCGAATTTGACTGCCATGCTCTGCTGTCACCCCGAGTGAAGCGAGGGGTCTCATTGCTTTGGTCGAACCCGCCGGAACCGCAAAACGAGATTCTACGTCGGCCTTCGGCGCTCCTCAGAATGACAGTACAAAAGCGGGAGAAGGGACTATACCTGTCGGCCTCTGACCGTGAAGAAAGCCAGCACCCCTGAACCCACGGTTATTCCCGCTATCAGTTGGATGGCTGGTTTGAAGCCGAATAGGTCGGCTACGGCGCCGGCTAGTAGGGCCCCGATTATGAATCCGGCGTCGCGCCAGAAGCGGTATACCGCCAGTAATGACGCCCGGTCGGTGGCGGGAGCGGCGTCGCCCACGGCGGCCAATAACGTGGGGTAGACCAGGGCAGTGCCCAGGCCGAGCAGGGCCATGGAGCCGAGCCAGACTCCGTAGGAATCCACGCCCGCTGTTACCGAGATCGCCCCGCCTTGCAGCAGCATGCCTATTACTATCAGAGGTTTGCGGCCTAGGATGTCGCTGGCCCAGCCGGTAGCCAGTTGGAGGCCTCCCCAGACCAGCGGGTAGACCGCGACCAAGATGGCGATGCGGTCCAGGGGCAGGCCCTGGCTGGCGAAGTAGAGCGGGAATATCCCCCAGGCAACTCCGTCGTTCAGGTTCTTCACCAGCCCTGCCTGGGTGATCCCGAACAGGTAGGGCTTGCGCCAGGTGGCGTCGGCAAAGTTGGACTTTAACGACGAACGGGCCTGCGTCGCGTCCGAAACTCCGCCGGACTCCAAGGCCAGATGGGCCGACGTGTCCCGGATGAATAGGACGCTGAAGGCCAAGCCCGCGGCGGCGATGCCGATCCCCAGGTAGAAGGGCTCTGGCCTGAGGCCGTAGGAGTCCGCGATGATCCCGGTGAGTAACGCCATCACCGCGAGCGATAAATAGCCGGCCGACTCATTGAATCCCAGAACCAGCCCTCGCCAGCGGGGCCCGGCCAGGTCCATCTTCATGTTGACGGTCATGGACCAGGCAAGTCCTTGGTTGACGCCCAATAACAGGTTGGCGCCGATGATCCAGCCCCAGGCAGGCGCCCAGATCAACAAGAATGGGACCGGGATGCCGATCATCCAACCGGCGATTAGGATGCGGCGGCGGGTGAACCGTCCGGCGAGGGTCCCGACCAGGAGGTTGGACCCGGCCTTGGCCAGACCGAAGGTGGCGATGAAGGAGACGACGGCGGTCTTGGAGGTGATCCCGAATTCCTGTTCGGCCAGGCCGGGCAGGATGGTGCGCTCCCTGCCGATCATCCCGCCGACAAACATGTTGGTGGCCACCAGCAGGGCGATCTGACGCCAGTTGTCTGACAGGCCGAGTTTGATTGGCCTTTGGGTAGGAGCGAAAGCGGGGAGCCAGTTGGTGATGCGCATGGTGGTGGAGGGCCCCATCTCCGATTTTATCGAGAGTCTCGACTTCGTCGGACCTAACCTTCCCCCGTTGAGACGGGAGAAGGGACTTTTAGCCGGACTAACCCAGGCGTATGGCCTGTGCGCCGAGTTGGGGCCAGGCGGCGGGGGCGGCGGCCTTTTCCAGGCGTTCTTCTAGGGGCAGGTCTTCGTCCCAGTAGTAGCCGATTAAGCGTTGGCCGTTGATGCCGACGGACGCGTCAGATGCCAGCCAGACCACGGGCGCCTGCATGACTTCGGGGTTGATCATGTTCTCGCGTTGGTGGCCGGTGTCGTCGGGGATCAGGTCGGTGCTGGCCATGCCGCCGGGCACGAGGACGTTTACCGTGACTCCTGTGCCCTCCAGCTCCCGGGAGGCCATGGCCACCAGGGCTTCGTGGGCGGCCTTGGAGGGGCCGTAGGGCGTGCCGCCCTCGCGGTACATGGTGTTCATGCTGGTGGTGACGCCGATGATCCGGCCCCAGCCCTGGGCCAGCATGTGGGGCACCACTGTCCGGGTCATGTAGAATGGGCCGCTGCTGTTCACCGAGACGACCCGGTCCCACTCCTCGGCGGGCACCTCCCAGAAGTTGTTTTTGATCTCGCCGCCCATGAGCATGTTCCGGGGCGCGATACCGGCGTTGTTGACTAAAATGTGGAGCCCGCCCAGTTCTTCGATGGTGCGTTGTATCGAACGCTCAACCTCTCCAATGGAGGAAACATCGACGATCTGGGTCATGACGCAATCGTCGCCGCCGATCTCCCGCATGTAGTTTGACGTCTCATCAAGCCACTGCTGGTTGATGTCCATCATTGAAACTCTAGCCCCAGCCTTGACCAAAGCCTCAGTCATAGCCCGTCCCAACCCTCTAGGACTGGCCGCCCCAGTAACGATAGCTATCTTGCCCTCAAGAACCCTCTCGCGCATCAGAACTCTCCCTTGTGCCTACCAAACTTATCCGTACAAAACACACTTGCAGTGTTATTGGGCTAGGAAGCCTCCGTCTATGACCAGCTCGCTGCCGGTTACGAACGATGACTCGTCCGACGCCAGGTACAGCACCCCGTAGGCCACGTCTTCGGGCTGGCCGGTGCGGCCGATGGGCACGCGGGCGATGGACTCGGCCACCGCCGCCGGGTCGCCCTGGCGGAAGTCGGTCATCGGGGTGTCGATCGGGCCGGGGTGGATGGAGTTGGCCCGGATGCCCTCCGCGGCGTACTGGATGGCGGTGGATTTGGTGAAGATGCGCACCGCGCCCTTGGAGGCGTTATACACGGCCGAGACGTAAGCCTGGCCGGCGATACCCGAGATGGAAGAGATGTTGACGATGGATCCGCCACCGGCCTTCCGCATCTCGGGGATGGCGGTTTTGGTGCCTAGGAACACGCCCTTGGCGTTGATGTCCATGACCCGGTCCCACTCGTTGAGGGTGATGTCTTCGAGCTTGACCCTGGAAACCACTCCCGCGTTGTTGACCAGGATGTCCAATTTACCGAAGCGGCTCACCGTCTCCGCGATGGCCGTTATCCAGTTCTCTTCGCTGCTCACGTCCAGGTGGACGAAAAGGCACTCGCCGCCCAGATCGTTGATCGCGGCCTCGGTCTTGCGGCCGTCTTCATCGAGCACATCCCCGATGACGACCTTAGCGCCCTCTTGGGCGAACATTCTGGCCTCGGCGGCGCCCATACCCCGGGCCCCGCCGCTGATGAAAGCAACCTTATTCTCCAGCCGCATAGCTACCCCCTGCCGGTGTTATTGATAGATTCCATGGAAACCAAATGGGGAACCGAATGGGAACCTAGATGGTTGGCAAGATTCTAACTGCTGGACGCGGTTAGTCAATGGGCTGAGCGGTAGGTGGGGCCGGGAGGAATGAACGGAAGGGGCCTAGCTGATCGAACAGACGAGGACCGGCTGGTTGCCGCTGACCGGGCCCTCGATGGAGCCGCTACAAAGATTATTCATGGCGCCAGCGTTGACCAGGTTACGGTCGTTGATGATCGAGCCGGCGTTATTGATGACTCCGTCGACGAGATTGATCGTCGAACCGGCGTTCGTGAAAGCGCCGCCCGTTTTGATGTCCAGCAGCCCACCCAGGTTCTGGTAAGAGCCAAAGTGGAACACCTCGATGGTCCCCGTGTTCTCGATAGTGCCCCGGTTGTCCAGCAGGCTGTCGAACATGCTGGTCCGGTCCGAGTTGGTGATCTTGGCGCCGGTTAGGTTGGACATCGCTCCTTGGCCGTCGAGGTTCATGGTGCCGCTATTGACGATGGTCCCGCCGTTTCGGTTCGTGATAACGCTGGCATGGCTGGCGGAGTTGAATAGCCCGGCGTTGGTTAAAGCGCCGTCGTTGGTGAAGGTGGCCAGGCCGTCTAGGATGAAGTTGGAGGCGGCGTCGTTGTCCACGGCGCCGGCATTGGTGAACGCGGCCCCGGCGCAATTGGTGATCAGGCCGCCGATGTTATCGATGTTGCCCCCGGTGCGGTTCACCAGGGAGTTGCCCTGGTTATTTACGGTCCCGCCCTTCACGTTGATGGTACCCCGGTTAGTGATCAGCCCGCTGGCCTGGCTAAGGAGCGTGCCTCCGTTGAGGTTGAGGGTGCCGTCGATCCAGATGGAGCCGCCGGGCGTTTGATTGGCGATGCTTAGCGTAACCCCCTCCGCGACGTTCAGCGTCTGACCCCCGGCCACGGTCAGGCTGCCCTGGGAGCTAAGTTCAAAAGATACATCCAGATTGACGATGGTGATGTCGCCGTCGGCGTCGCGGACCAAGATTGCGTCGTCTGATGTCGGCAGGGTGTCCGAGTCCCAATTCGCCGCCTTAGACCAATTGCTGCTGACACCGCCGGCGTCCCAGAAGCAGGGGTCAATCACCGTCTAGCCGCCGTTCACCGCGTTCAGAGGGCCGGAGCCTCGGCAGGCGATACGCACGATGCCGGCCTTGTTGTCGAAGACGGCTAAGGGGTCGCGGCGCAGACTGGACCGGTTCGAGACTGCCACGGTACCGCGGTTAATCAACAATCCGCCCGGCTCTTCGACCGAGAGGGTGGCACGCCCGTAGGCCCCAGAGCCAACTTCACCAATGGTCAATGTGTCGCCGGCCCCCACGGTCAACGACCTGGCCTTGATGACCAGGTTAAAGTCCAGCAGCACCATGGCGGCGGCGCTGCCCTCACCGTTGATCAACACAGGGTGTTCTCCCGGAGGGACCACGCCGTTGACCCAGTTGGCGGGGTTGGACCACTTGTCGTTCCCTCCCGCCCCGCTCCAGACACAGGGCGCCCACGAGACCGGGCCCAATTCCCCGGAGTCGTTGATGATGCCACCGCAGGCGTTGATGATCGGACCCTGGCTGGACCCGCGGGCTGAGTTGTTCAGCACGCCAGCCACATGGTTGGCAAACCTCCCGGTATCGCCGGAGACGTCTATTTTGGCTTAGTTGTTATAGACCCCCCAATTGACTGTGTTGCCCTGGAGTAGGAGGTCTCCCTGGGCGTCGATGGTCCCGTGGTTGGTGAAAGTCACGCCAGGGGAGACCAGGAGCATGGTGTTGACCGGACCGATCTTGATCGCGCCGGTGGTCAAGATGAAATCAACGTTCATGCGGGGCATCTGTTTCTCGGCAGCGGTCCCCTCGATGACGATCAGCTCATCGCCGGAGGGCAGGCCGATGGGCGACCAGTTGAGCCGTTCGTTCCAGGGCCCCATGAACCCGCCGACCCAAGTCCTGACGGCCTGCGGGGCTGGCGTGGGTTCCGGCGTCGGAGTAGGCGTTGGGGTGGGTGCAGGCGTGGCGATAGGCGTGGGCGCTGGGGTAGGCGCCGGCGCCGGCTTTGGGGTTGGGATGATTACCTCAGAGCCCCAGGCGTACTCAACGATGACGTTCCCTTCCTGGTAGCCGTAGACCTTCATCAAGAACGAATTCTGGGTGGTGCCTGCGATCCTGATGTACTCGCTGCCCTTCCGGCCGTCCAACCCGTCCCAGCCGCTCCAGAAAATGGAGACCCCGCGGTAGAGCCCAGTGACCGGAGAACTGCTGTAGATCAGCGATTTCTTTCCGCCAACCTGCCAGCCGACGACGAACACCTCGCCGTCCCAGAGTTCGATGTCCAGGTCGTGGCCGGCGATGAGGTCGATCTGCAGGCCGTCGACTCCCGCTGGAATCTCGCCGATCAAAGCCCGACCGTTCTGGGGGACCGATTTGGAGAACCTTCCCGAGCCGCTGGAAGCCGGGCCGGCAATGCCTGCGCCCACCCAGGAGTATTCGACTTTGACGGAGCCTGATTGATAGCCGAACACCTTCATCAGGAAGGTGTTCTTGGTGGTCCCGGAGACGGTGATCGATTCGTTGCCCCTGGCGGCTCCGTCACCGTTCCAGCCGCTCCAGGTGATGTCGACGCCGTTGTACTCGCCGGTCGTCTCAGTTTCGCCGTAGAGCAGCGCCTTGGCGCCGTCGGCCTCCCAGCCGACGACGAACACATCGCCGTCCCAGAGCTCGATGTCCAGGTCGGAGCTGGCGGTTAGCTGGATGGATAGGTCTTTGATGCCCACCGGGACCTTGCCGATGAGCGCCCGGCTGTCCCGGGACACGTATTTGTTGAACTCGCCGCTGCCGGACTTGGCCCCGCCGTTGCCGCCGAAGTCCAGTTCATCGGCGCCGATGCTGGTCGGCCAAGGCACAACGAGAAAAAGGCCGAGGGCAAGCCCGGCCAAAGCGAAAAGCGCCGAAAAAAGCAGCAATTTCCCCCGTCGCCACCATACAAACAGGTTTTCACAGAGGCGCTGCTAAGTCGAGCCTGAGCGGCTGAATGCCGGAAGATAGAAACCGGAGCCAAATACGGCCGGAAAAATCCAGAAAATGGAAACCCGGCGGTGCCGGTGGCCTAGGGGTTGTTCTTGAAGAACTCCCGGTTTCTCCGCAGGAACTCACGCTGGTCCGACGGCATCTTGAACTCGTCGAAGATGGCGTTCACCGGGCAGACGGGCTCGCAGTAGGTGCAATTGATGCACGTTCCGGCGTCTATGTGATACATCTCTTCTTCATCCGTAGAGGCGATGCAGCGCACCGGACAGACATCAACGCAAGAAGCGTCCTTAACCCCGATACAGGGTTTGGTGATCACGAAAGTCAAAGTATCCTCGTGTTATCGAAAACGGCGAGCTATACCAGCGGTATGGCCCGGCGTCTTATTTAGTTATTAGGGGCGGGTCCATCTTGTTATGAATGCCGCCCGATCCGCCTGATTATACAGGGCCGGGCGCGTGGCCCGAGTGGTCGTTGGCCCCGAATAGGTTTATGAACTGCCCGGTCATGTCGGCCGGAGCGTGGGCGGCCAGGAACAGCGCTGCCCGGGCGATATCCTCGGGCTGGGTCCATTCGGGGCCGGCGTTGACCGGAATCTGCCCGGCGGTCATGCCGGTCTCGACCCAGCCCGGGTTGAGGCCGTTCACCCGCACTCCGTGGGGACGGACCGATTTGGCCAGCGACGTGGTGTACCCAATGACGCCCCACTTGGTGGCGCCGTAGGCCCCGGACATGTCTTCGGGTATGGTCCCAGACGACGAACCGATGTTGATGATGACGCCTTCCCCACGCTCCACCATCTGCGGCAATACGTAGTGGCAACAGAGGAACGTTCCCCGCAGGTTGATGGCCATCTCTTCATCCCAGTGAGAGATGGGGGTACTCCACACCGGGTTATCGGCATGGATGATCCCGGCGTTATTCACCAAGATGTCTATCCGGTCCCACTGCTTGGTGATCTTTCCCACCGCATCTTCGACCTCGGCCTCGCTGGACACGTCCATCCGCCAGGCGGCGGCTTGACCCCCGGCCAGTGTTATCTCGTCGGTGACTTGTTCCAGCCTGCCGGTGTCTCTACCAGTGACCGCGATTTTGGCGCCCTCGCCGGCCATGGCGATGGCGATGGCCCGCCCGATGCCGCCGCCAGCGCCGGTCACCAGTACAACTTTGTTAGTTAACAGGTCAGCCAAAATAAATCCCCCCGGTGGAGTGTTCTAGTAGGAGTGCTCTTGATGGGAAGGACAAAGGAAACCCGCACGTGGCGGCTACAGGATCAAGATGATTATCGCGCGGGTATCTTAACGATATTCATCAATGAATGAGAAGCCTAAGTAACGGGTACTGTTGGTTTTATACATCACGATCTGAAGCACCAGTGGTCTGTGGGGTCTTTGGCAAGACAACACCGGCTATCACCAAGAAACATGCTCCCACGGCAAATATGATGAATCCCGGCAGATAGCCGCCTGTGATATCTCGGATAGCTCCCACCGTGATCGGTGACACAAACATCCCGATACCCGACACCGTCACAAAAGTTCCCCAGACCACTGCAACCTTGTCTTGGGTCATGCCCGGTAATTCCATCGGCAGGGAAAGAAGCGTTGGCGTATATGACCAGGTACCGATTCCCAGCAGTAAAACTGCGATAAAGATGCCGGGTGTACCGGCCATCAAAAATGATCCAAGTCCGCCCAGCACGAGCAGGATTCCAGGGATTATGAAGAATGGTTTCTTGGATGCGAACCGCAGCGGGAGAAAGCCGCCCACTAATACTGCAAATATCCCCACGAAGGGTAGCAGCCCGGTGATAAACCCTGACTCGGTCAACGACATACCCCGGACCTCATGGTAGAAAGCAGGCAGCCAGGTCGTCAAAGCCGTGTATTGCATCCATACCAGGGCGTCCGCGACCACCAATAGCAAGATCGTTCGATTACGAAGGACGTCCAATACTTCGGTTCGCGATATCCTAGGCCCGCTGGACCGCGCATCAGAATTGTCTACCCCAAAGAACGCCCATGCGATGGCCCCTATCAACGCGATGCCGCCAAACACGCTCAATGTGTTCTGCCACCCCAGAGCGTTCGCCAGTGGAGCTGCCGTCGATACGGAGAGCGCAATACCGAGAGTCATAGCGGCTATGTTGAGACCGTTCATGACGGTGATTTCTTTGGGACGGAACCATTGCATCAGAAGCGGACCCGTGGTCGGGATGATAGCGCCGAAGCCGATACCATAGGCCAAGCGAAGCATCAAAAGTGTCCCAAAGTTGGGAGCTACAGCCGAAAACACCGATAGCCCGATCAAGAACCAGCTTATGAGATACATCCGCTTCAGGCCGAAGCGGACGGCAAGGATGCCTCCGGGAAGTCCGAAGAACGCGTGGATCAACAACGCCAGTGATATGAGAAGGCTTGCGGTGGCGCGGTTTATTTCAAAGTCGTCAATGAT
>Ga0066376_10000225_pt1 | contig 50885 bp, 49 predicted proteins | sample Knorr_S15_td_Bot_FD_77009 | JGI IMG/M metagenome (GOLD analysis project Ga0066376, IMG submission 77009) | Marine microbial communities from Southern Atlantic Ocean transect - Knorr_S15_td_Bottom_ad_5009_LV_A | ecosystem: Environmental > Aquatic > Marine > Oceanic | place: Southern Atlantic... | reverse complement strand
GTCGCACAGGCAAACCCGGACCCCGACCTTCTGCACCGCCCGACTGTACGCGTCATCTCCGACCCGATGGGTGTCCCGCTCAGTGAGCCCATCACCTTGGATCTGGCCCGGAACGACCCTTCCACGGGCTCGGCCATACGGCAGATCATCAAGACGACCGATCCGCAAAAATACGGGATCCGCGTCAGCGACTACTTGATGGCGTGATCTCCAGCACATTCGAGGCACTGCGGTCCGAGGGCCGGGTCGCGCTGATTCCCTACGTGACCGCCGGCCATCCCGACTTGGAATCAACCGGTCCCCTGCTCCAAGAACTCGCCAAGTCGGGTGCCGATATCATCGAGCTAGGCATCCCTTTCTCGGATCCGCTGGCCGATGGTCCAACCATTCAGCGGTCGTCGTTCGCGTCGTTGGAGAACGGCACTTCTGTCGGGACGGTCCTCGCGGGTCTGAAGGCGTTCCGAGCCACAAGCGCCGTTCCTGTGGTCATCATGACCTACCTCAATCCGGTGCTTGCGTACGGCGTGGATCGCTTTCTGACGGAGGCGGCTGACGCGGGGGCTCATGGACTTCTCCTCACAGACTTGCCGACGGGAGCGGATCCCGAGCTCGAGGCCAAGGTCTCCGCATCGCCGCTCGACCTGATCCGTCTCATCGCCCCGACCACGGCACCGGAACGACTGTCGGAGGTCACCCGTGGCGGTTCGGGGTTCGCGTATTACATCTCGCGCACGGGGGTGACCGGAGCTCGTCAGGATCTTCGTGAGGCGCTGGCTGACGAGGTGCAAGCAGTCCGTGACGTAGTGCGTCTCCCGGTGGCGGTAGGCTTCGGTATCTCGGACCCCGAGCAGGCCGCTGCGGTGGCTGCGGTCGCCGAGGGGGTGGTCGTCGGTAGCGCCCTGATCAGCGCGCTCGACGAGGGCGGCATCCAGGCGGGTGGCGTGTTCGTACGGGAGCTGCGAGACGGAATCGACGCAGTGCAACGGACCTTCCCCGGCCGCTAGTCGGCGAGCTCGGTGACTAGCTCCTCTCTGGGCGTCACGAAGATCGTCTTGACCCGTTCGGGGAGGACGGTGCCGGGCGGTGATCCCTTTGGTTTTCGCACGTACTTTCTCAGCGTCCAGTCGACGGGCGCACTTCCCGATGTCCGGGCCTTCGAGTGCACCGCGGCCAGCGTCGCCGCCTGTTCCAGGTCACGCGCCGGGGGGTTCCCCGGCCCGGGCCAACGGAGGATGACGTGAGCGCCTGAGGCGTGTCGCGCATGCATCCAAATATCGTTCGGCGCCGAGTGATGGAAGGTCAGGTCATCGTTGTGGCGAGCGCCCCGACCGACTCGGATTTCGAGCCCGCCCGCGCTGAGAAAGCGGCGGTAGGGGAGCGCCCTCTCCTCGCCCTTGTCTGAGCTGCCGACCACGATGGCGGGCAAGGCACTGTCGACCTCCTCCGCAGTGGCGTCCCCCTGGTTCGCCCGGTCCAGTAGGGTCCTCAGCGCAGCGCACTTCGTCCGTGCATCGTGCTCCAAGCCCGGAAGGCGCTCTCGGGCTCGCTTGATCTTCGCTGCCTTGTCGTAGTATTTCGCCGCGTTGACGTGGGGCGGCGAATCGGGATCCAACTCGATGACGACGGCGTCTCCCTCGAAGTCGGTGAGAGAGACGCGCTCCGCCCCCGCGGAGATGGCTCCGTGGTTGGCCAGGATGAGGTTGCCCAGCCCGCGGAGCCTGTCGGCGTCGTCCAGCTCGTCGAACTCGGCTTTCAGACGAGCCAGCCGCTGTTCGGCCCGCACCACCACCTGCTCGAGGCGCGCCAAACGACGCGGATCGACCGACGCGAGCTGCAGCTCCTCCGGTTCCTGGGTGGCACCAGCGGCCTGCTGAAACGCCTCGATCAGCGAGTCTACGGTCACGGACGTCACACCTGGAATCGGAAACGGGTACGGCTGCGGGCCCGAGGGGAGGGCGAGAAGAACCGGCGCTGGCTCGACTCCCTTGGCCGTCCAACTCGACCAAAGCTCCAAGCCACCTACCACCGCGTCGGCGGCTTCAGATTCGTTCAGCAGCGCTTCTGCGTTGATGGGCGACGTCCACGCGATCTGTGAGATCAGCGCTCTCCGTCGGTCAGGTGGCTCCGAAATCGCCCGCACGCCCTGCCAGGCGACGTCCGGTGGAACGGAGTCGACCCCCGCCCGCTCGGACGGATCCGGGAAGCTGTAGCTCTGTCCGACCCGAAGAACGCGCTTTCCCGATCGGGTGTGGAGAACGTGGCGAGCGATCCGGTCGGCATGCTCGATCACCAGACAGTTCCACTGATTTCCGAGTAGCTCGACCACGAGGTCTTTCGCTCGTTGGCGACCCCGCACAGGCATTAATTCGAAGATGATCAGACGCTCATCGGCAGGCGCACGCACGCGCCTCAACCGGTAGGGGAGCTTGAGCGCCGACTCGTTTGGTTCGGTGGCCGCGTGGAGTAGGGGGTAGCCACGCACCGGATGAAGGCACCACTCCAGGGTCAACTCTTTGAAGAACAGAACCACGTCGCGACGCTCTCCGTCGAAGCGCACGGCACGCAGTCGGCACCCGGCTAGCGTCGCGTCCAGCTCCAGTGCCAGGTGGTGCACTAGAAGAGCGTCCCATCGAATCGCCATAAGCCCGAAGATAAAAGGACTTCCCGCGAGTGGCGCGACGACATCATGTTTAGCTGTGTCTACGAGCCCCCATCCCATAGTCGAGGCCGCCGCCTCGGGACAGCTCCCGGAGTGGGCCGTCGCGGGACCTTCTCGTCGCGAGCACATGGGGCGGGTGGCGGCGCTCATGGGAGATTGGGCCGAGGCGCTGGACCTTCCCGACTCCGACGCCGTGCGATGGCGCGCCTCGGGTTATCTGCACGATGCCCTCCGGGAGGCGAGGCCGGACGAGCTGCGTCGGAAGCTTCCCCCGGACCTGGCGGGGCTTCCGGATGCGACCCTCCATGGGCCCGCCGCCGCCGAGCGACTGAGGATCGACGGTGTGTTGGATGGAGAGCTCCTGGCGGCTCTCTCGTACCACACGGTGGGCCACGGCTCGCTCACCCGATTGGGGCGCGCGCTCTACTGCGCCGACTTTCTCGAGCCCGGTCGCGCGTTCAGGGTCGAGTGGCGCGAGGGCCTACGGAAGAGGATGCCCGGGTCAGTGGACGATGTCTCCCGAGAGGTTCTGGGTGCCCGAATCACGTACAACGTCGATCGAGGCCTCGATCTGCTCCCGCAGACGGTTTCCTTCTGGAACGCCCTGGTGACCAGATGACGAGGAAGTCGCCCCCGAGGCTGCCGGTCGCGGCTGTCGTCCTGTTCGCCCTCCTGGGTGTCGGCTTCCTCTTTTACCAGTGGGACAACTCCACCCCCGAAACAGCCCCGCAAGCCGGCGACAATCGGCCGGCCGTCGAGGGGCGCGTCCGCGTGGAGGTCGTCAACGGAGGTGGTGTCGCCGGAGTCGCGCGCGATGCGACCGAGACGCTCCGGCGGGCAGGCTTCGACGTCGTGTGGTTTGGAAACGCATCTGATTTCGAGCAGGAGACGTCAGAGGTCGTGGATCGGATCGGCAACCCGAACCCAGCGGAGTCCGTTGCGGCCGTCCTTGGAATCCCTAGTGTGCGGAGCGAACCGGACACGAATCTCTACCTCGATGTCTCCGTAATACTGGGTAGCGAGTGGCAACTGCCTGCCGGCGGCGAAGAAACCGCTTCCGCAGAGCGGGCGTGGTGGGATGTCCGAGGTTGGTTCCAGGGCTAGCGTTACATTCCGGCCCCTGGTCGCGCAGCACTTCTGTTACAGGCCACTAGATGTCCAAGAAGAAGAAAGCGAAACGCGGAGCTGAGCCCGAGCAGGGACCGTCCAAGGACGGAGACCGGGCCGGTGAGGGGGAGCTCAATGCGGCGACCGAGTGGGCCAAGTCGATCATCATCGCGGTGGCGCTCTTCATCTTCCTGAGGTCGTTCCTCGTCCAAACGTTCGTGATCACCTCGGGCTCCATGGAGGAGACGCTACTGGTCGGGGACATGCTGCTCGTGAACCGGGCCGCGATCGGATCCAAGATCCCGCTCACGGATATTCGCATCCCCGGATACTCGTCACCCGAGCACGGGGACGTGATCGTCTTCGATCCACCGCACGAGCCGGACTTGAAGCTCGTGAAGCGGCTCATGGGCATGCCCGGCGATACGCTCGAGATGCGCGACCGCGTGCTCTACCGAAACGGCGAAGCGCTCGATGAACCGTACGTGAGACACACCGACAATGGGGATGAGGTACACCCCTGGATGGTGTGGCAGCGAGACCACCTGATGCCGGGACACGACCCGTCGACGTACGCGCCGACGCGGAACAACTGGGGTCCGTTGATCCTGCCTGAAGACCGGTACTTCATGCTCGGGGACAATCGTGAGACCAGCTTCGACTCGCGCTACTGGGGGCTCCTCGAGGGGTGGCGGCTCGAGGGGCGTGCCGTCTTCAAGTACTACTCGTACAACAAGCTATCGTATCGCCCGTTCCCGTGGCTGCGCGAAGTGCGCTGGAATCGAATCGGCGACATGATCAGGTAGGGGTGCCCCTATCGATCTGTACCAACGTGTGAGCCCGTAGCTGGCCACATGCGGCGTCGATGTCGCGGCCGCGGGTCTCACGAACGGCCGCTTCGACGCCCCTCGATTTCAGACCCTCCGCGAATTCCCTGATTCGAGACGGGCTGGACGGCTTCCAATCCTGATTCGGTATCGGATTGAAGGGGATGAGGTTCACGAAGGCGCGGACCTCCCTCGCCAGGTCGGCGAGGGCGGGGATCAACATGGGGTCATCGTTGACGTCCCGGATCATCGTGTACTCGAAAGTGATGCGCTGGCCTCCAGCCTGCTCGAACTCGCGCAGCGCGTCGAGCACTTCGGGGAGCGGGTAGCGCTTCTCCAGGGGTATGAGGCTCGCGCGCAGATCGGTGTGGGGCGCGTGCAACGAGAGTGCGAGCCGGAACTGCTCGGGTCGGGCTGCCAGCTCCAAGATGCCCGGAACGACGCCGACCGTGGACACCGTGATCCGCCGGGCGCCGACCCCATAGCCAGTGTTCAGGATGGACAGTGAGGCGTGAACCGCCTGCCGGTTGGACAGCGGCTCACCCATGCCCATATAGACGATGTTGGTGATCGGTGCCTGGTCGTGCTCCTTCACCCAGCGTCTCGAGGCCCGGTATTGGGAGACGATTTCACCGGATGTGAGCTGCCTGTCGAAGCCTCCCCAACCGGTGGCGCAGAACGTACAGCCCATCGCGCATCCGGCCTGGGACGAGATGCACAGGGTGGTACGCTTGTCAGTTGGGATCAGGACCGATTCGATCAGCTCGCCATCGGAGAGACGCCACAGGTGCTTGACCGTCCCGTCGGAGCTGATCTCGACACGGGCCTCCTCGGGCTCGCTGAGTGTGAAGTGCTCCTTCAACGCCACCCGCTCAGAGACCGGGAGGTCGGTCATGTCGTCGATGGACGGGACGAGCCCCTCGTACACCCACCGCTTGACTTGAGCGGCCCTGTAGGAGGGTTGTCTCCGCGCGGCGAAGTACTCCCCGAGAGCCGCACCGAGGGCTTCCGGCGTTAGGGAGAGAAGGTCGAGAGGCGGTTCTGAAGACATGCGGTGTGGACAGGGGTTTTCTTGAATTCGCCCTATGAGCGCGCTTAACTTAGCCGCCTACATGAAGTGGCCGAAGGCGACGCTCGTCCATGGCGTCACGTAATCGGCCGCCCGCTCGAGGACTCGCTGCTGGCTGGGCGGCGCCTTTTTTTCGTATATAGACGATCGACGGTGGTTATGTCCGGAAGAGACGTAGAACGCACGCAGCTTCGCTCGCACATGGTCGGCGGCTTCACGGCCGGGGATGCTGGTAGCCAAGTCACGTTGGGCGGGTGGGTCCACCGCCGCCGCGACCTCGGCGGCCTCATCTTCGTCGACCTCCGCGATCGTAGCGGGATCGTGCAGGTATCGTTCGGGCCGGACTGGACCGAGGTGGCCTCCCTCGAGGCGGCGCACGGCCTGGGCCATGAGGACGTGATCCTCGTCCAAGGCACAGTGGTCCTCCGCCCGGAGAGCGCCCGGAACGCGGACCTGGAGAGTGGTGACATAGAGATCCATGCCACCTCGATCGAAGTGGTGTCCGACGCGCGCACGCCGGCCATTCCCGTATACATAGGGCCCGAGGACGAGCTGCCAGCTGAGGAGCTCAGGCTCCAACACAGAGTACTCGATCTGAGGAGGCGAGAAGTTCAGGACATTCTGATGCTGCGTCATCGGCTGATCCTCGCCACCCGCAACTACATGGACGCACTCGGTTTCGTCGAATTGGAGACGCCAACGCTGACCAAGGCGACGCCAGAAGGTGCGCGTGACTACCTCGTTCCGAGCCGCCTGCATAAGGGTGAATTCTACGCGCTTCCGCAGAGTCCGCAGATCTACAAACAGATTCTGATGGTGGCCGGCTTCGACCGGTACTTCCAGATGGCCCGCTGCTTCCGTGACGAAGACATGCGGTCTGACCGTCAGCCCGAATTCACGCAGATCGACGTCGAGGCGTCGTTTGTCGAGCCCGAAGACATCCTGGTCTGGATGGAGGGCCTCATGGTGAGGCTCGCCGAGGTCGCAGAGCTCGACGCGCCGGTTCCGTTCCCGAGACTCACCTGGGCCGACGCGATGGAGCGGTATGGCTCTGATCGTCCTGACCTGCGCTACAGCATCGAGATCCATGATTGGACGGCGCAGACTGCCGATCTCGGCTTCCGCATGATCGACGCAGCGGTAGCCGATGGCGGCCGGGTTCGCGGCCTGCGCCTCGAGGGCGGAGCGAAACTCTCCCGGCGCCAGATCGGGATCATCGAGGATCGGGCGAAGGCGGCTGGAGCGCCTGGACTACTGTGGGCGAAGCACACGGAAGAGGGCAGTTCCGGCCCGCTCGGGAAGTTCTTCGGCGCCGGGCACGCCGAGTCCATGGGACTCGGCGCCGGTGACCTCGCGCTCGTCGCGGTCGGCCCGGATTCCCTCACCTCGCCGGCGCTCGACGCAGCACGCTCCGCCGCGATCGAGGTGCTCGAGATCGAGCCCGGCATGGCACACGCGTGGCTGTGGGTGACCGACTTCCCCGTCTTCGACAATCACGATGGTGTGCTCTCGGCGAGCCACCATCCGTTCGTCATGCCGCACGTGGACGACATCGACCTGCTCGAGACCGACCCGGCCTCGGTGCGGGGCACCGCATACGATCTTGTATACAACGGTACCGAGTTCGGATCTGGAAGCATCAGGATCCACCAGCCCGAGCTCCAGCGACGCATCCTACGCGCGTTGGGTCTGGAAGATGACGAGATCACCGAGAAGTTCGGTTTCCTGCTGGATGCGCTGGCGGCCGGAGCGCCCCCACACGGGGGCATCGCGCTCGGAATGGACCGAATCGTGCAGAGGTTCACCGGATCGAGTAGTCTCAGGGACGTGATCGCCTTCCCGAAGACGACGGCTGCGCGTGCACTCTACGAGGGTGCGCCTACCCCGATCGGGTCGTCCGAGCTCTTGGAGCTCGGCTTGGCGATCATCGACAGGCCGAACCAGGAGGAGTAGGGGCGCCGGTAGGCATTCCACCTCCAGGAGACGATTTGGCAAACGGCGAAACCATGGTAGAGCATCGGCTCGACGCAGAAGGTGCTGATCTGTTGATGCTCACGGGCGTCAATGATCGAAACATGCAGGAGATCACCCGACTGTTCGGGATTCGCGTGGTCATGCGGGGCGACCACCTGATCCTGTCCGGCACACTGCCGTCGGTCGAGCGTTCGGTACCTGTGGTGCAGCACATGATTGAGCTCTCGCGGCTACGCGCTCCGTTCGACGTATCCGACCTCAGTCGGTTCGCCGAGGGCGTCGATGCTCTGGGTGAGGACGGCATCGTCCACCCGGAAGAGGTCATCAGGATCGCTCTCCCGGGTTCGCGACGGGTCATCGTCCCCAAATCCGATGGGCAGCGAAAATACCTCGAATCCATTACGAACAACGACATCGTGATCGGGATCGGCCCGGCGGGTACGGGCAAGACGTATCTCGCGGTCGCGGCGGCCGTGGATGCGCTCTACAAGAAGCGCGTGCGCCGTATCGTCCTGGCGCGGCCGGCCGTCGAGGCCGGTGAACATCTCGGCTTTCTGCCCGGGGACCTGCAGGAGAAAGTCGATCCTTACCTGAGGCCCTTGTACGACGCGCTCGAAGACATGATGCCGAGCGACCGCATGCGGAAGGCCCTCGACGAAAGAACGATCGAGATCGCGCCGCTCGCCTATATGCGTGGCCGGACGCTGTCCGACGCGTTCGTGATCTTGGACGAGGCCCAGAACGCCACCACCGCGCAGATGAAGATGTTCCTGACCCGCCTGGGCCTGAACTCACGCGTGGTCATTACGGGTGACAAGACCCAGATCGACCTGCCACGTCGTGCCGATTCGGGACTGCTCGAGGTCGAGCGGATCTTGTTGGGCATCGAGGGCATTTCGTTCATCTATCTGGATGCGAAGGACGTCGTCCGGCACAAGCTCGTAAAGGATATCATCCGGGCGTACGCTCGGGCGTCTGAGGCCGAGCAGGACGAAGCGTGAGTAAGTCGGGAAAGCGGAACGGAACGCGCTCGGTATTGCACCGTCTGTCGGGCGAGCCCGGTCTGTCCTGGGGCGAGCGCATCGCCCACCACGGGGCCCGCGTCATGTTGCTCGTCCTCCTCGCGGCACTCGTGACAGCCTTGTTCCCGCCGTCGCGGGGCTCCGATTCGCTGCCGTTCGAGGAGTGGTCGGTCGCGCCCGAGGACGTGATCGCCGAGATCGCGTTCACCGTGCCAAAGTCGGCGGCCGATCTGGAGAGTGAGAGGGGCTTGGCCATGGAGGCGGTCCCTCCGACGTTCGACTTCTTGCCGGAGGCTGCCGCCACGATGGCGGAGCGTCTTGAGCGCTTCTTCGACGTGTTGGATTCGGCCGCTGCTTCTGGTGATCGTGCCAGCGTCGCGGACACTCTGCGCGGAAGAGGCATCATCGCCACGCCTCAGCAGGTCGACTACATCCTCGAAGAGACGTCGAGGAATGGCCTCCGGCGGGCATCCACGCGCGTTGCCCAAGAGATCATTGGAGCCGGCGTCGTCGGGGCCAGCAGCATGTCCAACCTGACCACGAACCGAGTGACGATCAGGGAGAGCGAACTCGTCGAGCGGACGGCGAACGCTGAGGACGTGATGACATCGCGCGGTTTCTTCGAGCAGGCGGTGCTTCTGTTACCGCCGGGGACAGCGCCCGACGAATCGGACCTTTTCAACCTCGTGCTGATCAACCACGTCGAGTACAGCTACGTATTGAACGTCGTGGCGACTGAGATGGACCGCGACGCCGCGGCCAGGTCAGTCGAGCCAATACGGCAGGCCGTGGTGGAGGGCGAAGCGATCGTGCGGCAGGCGGACCCGATCGGTCCCGAGGCGCTCGATCGACTCAGGGCCTACGAGAGCGAGAGAAGGGCCCAGGGCCTTTTCCAGAGCCAAGAGGTGGCCTTCGGACCGATGTTCGGTGCCGGTCTTGTGACCTTCATGCTCGTCGGGCTCTTCGGGCTGTTGCTGTTCTTCAACCGGCCCGAGGTGTACGGCAACTTCAGGTGGCTCGTGCTCCTCGCGCTGCTCGTAGCGGCGTATTTCGGAGCCGCCTTCGTGATCGATCGTGCGGGAATGTCCGCCGAGTGGCTGCCCATCGCGTTCGTCGCCCTCCCGGTCGCGGTCCTGTGGGACACCCGCATGGCCCTGTTCCTGGTGCTTGTCGTCGCCGCGATCACCGGGGCACTCGCGCCCTTCGCGTCGTATGGCACCTTCTTGGTGTTGGTAGCGGCCGGCTGCGCCGCGGCTCTGAGCGTGCGGGCCGTGCGGCGGCGGTCGGAGACATGGGTGTCGATCGCCATCATCGCCGCTTCGGGCGGGATGATGCTTCTGGCCCACGGGCTCGCGACGTCACGCGACCTCACCGAGGTTCTGTCGGGGACCGCCTTCATTGCCGGAAACGCCACTGTCTCGGCGCTGCTGGCGATGGGCTTTCTCTTCGTCTTCGAGCTGTTCACCGGCATCACGACGGATCAGACGCTGCTGGAGTGGGCCGATCCCACGCGGCCCCTCCTACGAAAACTCTCCCTGGAAGCGCCCGGCACCTACGCTCACACGATCAACGTGGCGAACCTCTCCGAGGCGGCGGCCCTGGGGATCGGAGCAAACGGGTTGCTGAGCCGTGTGGGCGTTTACTACCACGACGTAGGCAAGATGCTGAAGCCGCACTACTTCGTGGAAAATCAGCCTGATGGACGAAACCCGCACGACAAGCTGAAGCCGGCCACCTCCGCCGAGATCGTGCGGGAGCACGTGACCGAGGGCGTGCGCCTGGCCCGTGAGGGAAAGGTGCCTGACGTGGTCATCGACTTCATCCTCGAGCATCACGGGACGCAGCGCATCGGCTTCTTTTACGAGAAGGCACGCGAGGAGGCCGAGGGTGACGTCGACGTCGACCGCTTCTTCTACCCCGGCCCGAAGCCCCAATCGAAAGAGACCGCGATCGTCATGCTCGCGGATTCGTGCGAGTCAGCCACCCGCGCCATGCACGAGCCCACTCCGGAGCGACTCCAGGACCTGATCGACACGATCGTCAGTGGAAAGATCGCAGATGGTCAGCTCGACGAATCGCCGCTGACGCTTCACGAGATCGCTCAGGTCAAGGCCGAGTTCGTGAAGATCCTGGGCGGTGTCATTCATCGCAGGATCGAATATCCCGCGACGAAGCACCTCACGGATGCCGATGGTGAGAACGGCGCTGCAGAGCAGGAGCCGGCCATCGAATCGGCCCCACCGGAGCAGGCGTCCGCCTGAACGCGGTGGAAATCCACGTCAACGTCGGGGCGTATTCCGACGCGCCGCATGAACGTCTTCGGGCCGCCGTACGCCACACGCTCGAGGACGGGGGTCGTTCTGGAGAGATGTCCGTCACCTTGGTCGGCGACGACGAGATCGAGGCGCTGAACGCTGAGTATCTGGACCGGGAAGGCGTCACAGACGTCATCGCGTTTTCGTTGGGTGCTCCGGATGAGGTCCTAGGAGACGTGTACATATGCGCTGACCAGGCTCGTCGCCAATCGCTCGAGCAGGGCGTGCCGCTCGAGGAAGAACTCGTGCGGCTGTCTGTTCACGGGGTGTTGCACGTCCTCGGTCATGATCATCCCGACGGTGCTGAGCGAATGTCGAGCCCGATGTTCGACATCCAGGAGCGACTCGTCAGAGAGGTCTTCTCCGACGCGCGATAGCTTCTCCGGGCGCCTTGCGGCGGGGAGGTGGCTTTGGGGATCTTCCCCCCGATGACGACTTCCGGACACGAGATCGAGCAGCTACGAGCGCGCCTCGAGGCTCTTGCCGCCGCTGGCGACCTCGCTGCGCTGCGGGAGTCCGCGGGCGAGTTGCATCCATCCGACTTGGCGGATCTCATCGAGTCGCTCGATGATGCGCAGCGCGTGGAGTTCCTCTCCGCACTCCCGGCCGAGTTGGCCTCGGAAGCGCTCGCCGAAATGGAAGAGGGCGAGGATCGTGCGGATCTGCTCGCCGCGCTCACGCCGGAGAAGGGGGCTCAGCTCCTGCACGAGCTTCCCGACGACGATGCCGCCGATCTCATCGGCGAGCTGGAGCCGAAAGAACAGCGGAGGCTTCTCGCGGCGCTGCCCGTCGAGGAAGCCGGCGAGATCGAGGAGCTTCTTCAGTATGGTGAGGAGACCGCCGGAGGCCTCATGACCACCGAATTGGTCGAGGTCGTGTCGTCGATCACAGCCGGTGAGGCCATCCAACAGGTACGCGCGCAGGGTAGGGAGGTCGAGAACTTCTACACAGTTTTCGTCGTGAATCACGAGAGGCACCTGCTCGGCACCCTGCCGCTCGACCAATTGGTCGTCGCCGATCCGGATGCGAGCATCGACGCGCTGGTCGAGGATCCGGTGGCGACCGTGCTCCCGGACGAAGATCAGGAGCGAGTCGGGAAGCTGATCGGTCGCTACAACCTCGCCTCGATCCCGGTCGTGAGCGATGAGGGCGTGCTCCTCGGACGCATCACCTTCGACGATGTCATCGATGTGATCGAGGCCGAGCAGACCGAGGACATCCTCATGCTTGCGGGTGTGACGGACGACGACGAGCTCTGGCATTCCTGGCCACAGTCGGTGCGCGTCCGGCTTCCATGGCTGCTGCTCAACCTCGTCACCGCGGCTCTCGCCGCATCGGTCATTCTGATCTTCGAGGCCACGATCGACCGCGTGCTGACGCTCGCGTTCATCATGCCGATCATCGCAGCGATGGGTGGGAGCTCAGGGACCCAGTCGCTCGCGGTCACGATCCGACGGATCACGCTCCAGGGCCACGGTTCCGCGCGCGGCTTCGTGCTGAAGGAGATCCTGATCGGTTTGGTGAACGGTGCGGTGCTCGGCAGCGGCATCGCGATCCTGGCCGTGATGGTCGGCGGGAGTCCCATGTTGGGCGTCGTGGTGTTCTTCGCGATGTGGGGTAATCAGGTCGTCGCTGGCTTCGCCGGAGCGTTCATTCCCACGACGCTGGATCGCATGGGCGTGGATCCGTCCATCGCGTCTTCGGTCTTCGTGCACACCCTCACGGACCTGTGCGGCTTTTTCCTTCTCCTGGGGCTCGCCTCGAAGTTGTTGCTTTGACGGCAGCGCCCGGACCTCGGAGTCGGTGACGCCATGAAACGCTGGTCCCGAAGCTTGTCGGTGCTCGTGCGCCTCAGCCCGTTCGTCGTGGCCTTTCTTCGCGACCGCCGCTCTTGGATCCTTTTTGGAACGCCGGCTACGCGTCCAGAAGGGCACCACCAGGCCCGCGCGGAGCGCCTTACGGCGCGCCTCGCCCACCTCGGACCGACGTTCGTGAAGCTCGCGCAGCTCTTGAGCTCGCGTGCCGACATTCTTCCCGAGCCGTACCTCACTGAGATCGGCCGCCTCCAGGATCAGGTCCCGGCAGACCCGTTGGACGAGGTCCGCGCGGTCATCGAACGTGAGCTGGGGTCCACGGTCGCGGAGGTCTTCGAGACGTTCGACGAAGAGCCGCTCGCGGCGGCGAGTCTCGGGCAGGTCTATCGCGCGCGGGTTCAGGGCCAGGACGTGGTGGTGAAGGTCCTCAGGCCGGGCGTCGAGGCCGCGATCGCGCTGGATCTCGACATCTCGTTCCGGCTGCTCTTCTGGCTGAACATCCTCTTTCCAAATCACCACGTACGGGGTCTGACGAACGTCGTTCGCGAGTTCTCGGTCCGAGTGCGCGACGAGATGGACTTCCGTACCGAGGCGCAGAACATCGCTCGCTTCCGGCGGTTCTTCGCGGGCGATAGCAAGGTGCACGCCCCTCGTGTGTTCGAGGAGTACACACGCAGGCGAGTACTCGTGATGGAGTACTGTCAGGGCACCAAGGTAGACCGGCTCCACGATCTCTTCTCGTCCGGGCGGCTCTCGTTCAAGCTCGTCATGGAGTCGCTCACCGGGGTCTACCTGCGCATGATGATGGTGGACGGTTTCATGCACGCCGACCCTCATCCAGGCAACCTGCTCATCCAGGATGACGGCACGCTCGTGGTGCTCGACTGGGGCGCGGTCCTCGAGGTGCCGAGATGGACCCGCGAGTCGATACTGAGCATCGCGCTCGCGGTCGGTCGGGAGGACATCGACGGCGTCATCAACCAGATGTATCGCCTCGGCATGATCAGCCCGGAGGTCCCACGTGGATCCATTCGCGAGGCGGCCACCGAGATTCTCCGCATCGTTCAGCGAGCTGCGACCACGAACCGGCAGAGGGTTGTCCAGGACATCGTCGAGGGCCTACTGGACACGTTCTATACCTGGCCGCTCGAAATGCCTCAGGAGCTCGTCTATTTTTTCCGAACGGGTGCCTTACTCGAGGGACTCGCGTTCCGCTACGACGCGAACTTCGATGGGCTCACGTTCATCCAGGGCGTCGTCCGGGCCAATCAAGCCGACTTGGTGCGCTCGGCTGGCCAGCAGCCGGCCCAGATCGCCAAGAGCTTCGTGGACGAGGCTCAGACCGCGATCCGGTCGGTGCGTGACATCGTTACCCGGGCAGAGAGGGAGGAGCTCCGAGTCCGGGTCCACCCACGGGATATGCAGTCGGGTGAGCGCTTCTTGCACCTCCAGGCTCGACGACTGCTCCTGAGCATCTTCGCGACCGCTACGGCGGTCATCACGTCGATCCTGTTCATCGCCTTGAGGAGCTGGTGGCTGCTCGGTGCGGGGTTGATCACCGCGCTCATCATGTTCACGGTGGTGCTTTTCATTCCGACTCATCTCTTGGAGAATCCACTGAGACATGCGCGAGGCGTCCGTCCCGATGAGTGGAGATGAGGACCATGACGCAGTGACCGAGCTCACCCCGGCGATGACGTCGCTCCTCGACGGCTTTCGAGCTGGGAAAGTGGTCTCGCTCGCCCGTGCCATCTCGGTGGTGGAGGATGAGCGAGAAGGCTTTCAGGACCTTATGCACGACGTTCTCCAGACGGGTCTGAGCGCGGCGCGAGTCGGCCTCACCGGTCCTCCGGGTGCCGGCAAGTCGAGCCTGGTCGCGCTTGCGTGCGCCGAGTATCGGGCGCGGGACGAGCATGTCGGCGTCGTCGCGGTCGATCCGAGCTCGCCCTATTCGGGTGGGGCTCTCCTCGGTGATCGAATTCGAATGAACGATCTCACCACCGATCCCGGAATCTTCATCCGGTCCATGGCGACGCGTGGCTCGCTCGGTGGGCTCGCGACGACGACCAAGGAGGTTCTCGACCTCATGGACGCGTTCGGCTTCGATCGGGTGCTGGTCGAAACCGTGGGCGTCGGCCAGACCGAGTTGGAGATTACGGCGGCGGCGGACACGGTGGTTGTGGTTCTCGTGCCGGAATCGGGGGACGCGATTCAGGCCATGAAGGCCGGACTGATGGAGATCGCCGACGTCTTCGTCGTGAACAAGGCGGACCGGCCCGGCTCGGCGCGCATGGTGAAGGATCTGCGTCAGGCGCTCCATCTGAGAGCCGGCACGGCACTCAAGGACATCCCCGCCCACCACGGGGTCGACCTGAGCCAAGCCGTAGGGAAGGAGAAGGCTCAGCCGCCGGCGGTGGCCGGGTGGTCGCCACCCGTATTGGCGACAGTCGCCCAAAACGGGGACGGCTTACCAGAACTGCTCGATGCTGTCGATGCCCACCGAAGCTGGCTCACCGAGTCGGGAGAGCTCGAGGTCCGCCGGCGGGCCCGCACGCGTGTGCGGGTGCAGGACATCGTCGATCGGGAGCTGCGACGCGCAGCTCGACGTTCCCAGCATGCGCATGAGTCTCTGGACGCCGGCGTGGACCGTATTCACGCCGGCACAGAAACACCGTATTCGTTGGCGCGGGAGATCCTGGGGGAGCTGTTACGTTGACCCCCCGCGCGACACATTGACACCTTGATGCACGGGCGCGGTCGTCAGCAACGCCCGTGAGAATCTGGGATCGGAGCCGGCATGTCGACAGTCGAGAGTGAAGCGCTGAGCGCTGAGAAGCTCGCGTCGTTGTTGCGCGAGCGCGAAGCCGAACTCGCCGAGCTCAAAGGACGCCTCGCGCGGTGGGAGGAGGACTTCGAGACTGCTCCGCAGCGGGATGCCGCATTCCGCACGGTCTCCGGACGGAAGATCAAGCCGCTGTACACACCTTTGGACGGTGTGGGCTCCGAGTACGACGACGATCTCGGACTGCCGGGTGAGTATCCGTTCACCCGGGGGCCGTACGCCACTATGTATCGCACGCGGCTATGGACCATGCGCCAGTTCGCGGGCTTCGCGAGCGCCGAAGAGACGAACGGTCGGTACAAGTATCTGCTAGCACACGGTCAGACGGGCCTATCCGTAGCGTTCGACTTTCCAACGCTGATGGGGTTCGATTCGGATCACGAGAGGTCGCTGGGTGAGGTCGGAGTGTGTGGGGTCGCGATCTCGTCGCTGGACGACATGGAGCGGTTGTTCGACGGCATACCGCTCGAGCAGGTGTCCGTATCGATGACGATCAACGGCCCGGCGATCATCTTGTTCTGCTTCTACGTAGCCGCGGCGGAAAAGCAGGGCGTCTCGCCCGATGTCCTTCGGGGCACTGTGCAGAACGACATTCTCAAGGAGTACCAGGCTCAGCACGCGTGGGTCTTCCCACCTGAACCCGCGCTCCGATGCATTATCGACATGTTCGAGTGGTGCAGCGAGAACGCACCGAAGTACAATCCGATCTCCATCTCCGGCTACCACATTCGTGAAGCCGGGGCGACGGCTGCTCAGGAGCTCGCGTTCACGCTGCGAAACGGTTTCGAGTATGTCGAACGTGGGATCGAGCGGGGGTTGGACGTCGACGCATTCGCGCCGAAGCTCTCGTTCTTCTTCGACGTGCACAACGACTTCTTCGAGGAAATCGCCAAGCTTCGTGCCGCGCGCAGAATCTGGGCGCGAGGCATGCGCAATCGGTTTGGCGCCAAGAACCCGGAATCATGGCGCCTTAGGACCCACGCTCAGACGGCGGGAGTGACGTTGACCGCACAGCAAGCCGAGAACAACATCGTGCGGGTTGCCTATCAGGCGATGGCCGCGGCGTTGGGTGGGACCCAGTCCCTGCACACCAACTCGATGGACGAGACGCTGGCGCTTCCGACCGAGAAGGCCGTGCGCATCGCGTTGCGGACACAGCAGATCCTCGCGTACGAGTCTGGGGTGACCAACACCATCGATCCATTGGCGGGATCCTACTTCGTCGAAGCGCTCACGGACGAGCTCGAGCGCGAGGCGATGGCGATGTTCGAGGAAATCGATGCGTTGGGCGGTGTGGTGCCGGGCATCGAAGAGGGTTGGTTCCAGCGCGAGATCGCCGCTTCCGCGATGCGCCAGCAGCGTGACGTCGAAGCCGAGGCATCTGTGGTGGTGGGTGTGAACCGATTCACCGAAGGTTCCGAGAAGATCGAGATCGAGACGATGAGCATCGACCCTTCGGTCGAGGAGCAGCAGGTGGCTCGCATGGCCGACCTGAGGGCGCGACGCAACGCATCCGTGGTGGAGCGGACGTTGTCTGAGCTCCGAGATGCCAGCTCGGGCGGTGAAAACTTGGTTCCGCGTATCCTGGCCTGCGCCCGGGCCTATTGCACGCTATACGAGATCCGGCACGCGTTGGAACACGAGTTCGGGGCCTACAAGGAGCCCGTTTTCTTCTGACCTCCCGCGACGATGTTCGGGCGAGCGCAGGCCGAGATGGCGTGCAATTCGCAATGCAAGCGCTCGACGAGATCCATTACGACTCGTATCGCAGATGGGTGAGGGGGGGGCATCGCCCTCGCAGGGTTCTCGTACGCAGCGGTTGTCCTGCTGGGCCAGATCATTCAGGGCTTCTCTCTGTTCAACCTCGTGAGCCAGGGCATGATCGTGGTCGTGTGCGTGTTCGCGTTCCAGGTGGCGGCGCGCGGGCGGCTGGAGACCGCCGCGGCTATTGCGATCTGTGCGATATGGGTGGAGCTGCATACGGCCATCCCGTTCAGGGGTGTCACCATCTCCAGCATCATCGTCTTTCCCGCACTCATCGTCGCGCTGGGCCTCCTCGTGGGCGGACGGTGGGCGTACCGGCTCGCCGGCCTGACTACGCTGAGCGTCGGGGCCGCAGCGACCGCGGGGCACATTCTGCTCGGGACACCGAGCCCCGACCTCGCGTACGAGATCTATCTGGTGGTGCTGCTGACAGCCGTGTGCTTTGGCATCGCCGCTCTCATCGATCGATCGATGAGAGCCCTGGGGTCGGTGGTCGTATCGGCCATGGCGAGTGAGCGCCGCGTGGCAGAACTCGTCAGCCATACGCCGGACGGCATCCTGTCTCTAGACCCGAACGGGACAATTCTGTCCGCGAATCCGCCCGCCGCCCGCCTCCTCGGTACCACCGAGTCCGATCTCGTGGGTCGGTTGGCGGTCGAGGCTGTCTCGGCGCGCCTCCGTGGAGACGACCCCGAGAAGGTGGCGCGCGAGCTCGTAGATCATGGAGCACCAAAGAGGCTCGAGGTACAGTCCGCCGGGCCGACCGCGGCTGTCGTGGATGCGACGACGACGCGCTTCGACCGTCGCGACGGCTCGAAGGGCGTCCAGATCACGCTGCACGACGCCACCGAGAGCGTCCGGCGTCAGGAGCACGAAGACGGGGTGCGCGAGCGGTTGGAGCAGGCCAATCGGCTCGACTCCATCGGGCGGTTGGCTGGTGGGGTCGCGCATGACTTCAACAACCATCTGACGGTAATCGGAGCCTCTGCGGAGATGCTGATGTCCGGGGAGGAGCCCGACACCAAGAAGCTCGGGCGGAGCATCCTCGAGGCGAAGCTTCGTGCTGCGACGCTCACCACACGCCTGCTGGCATTCGCACGACGAGACGTGGTCGCCCCCCCGCGTGCTCCGTCTGCACGAGGTGCTCAAGGAGAGCGTACCGTTGTTCCGCAGCCTCGTTGGCACCGACATGCGCCCGGAGATCCGGGCTGAGGAGACGCCTGCCGTGCTCGCGGACCCCAACCAGATCGAGCACTGCATGGTGAACTTGATCTCGAACGCATCCGATGCGCTTGAAGGCGTGGGCAGGGTCGCGATCACGATCTCTCCGCCCGGAGCGTCGAGTACGAGCTCGTTGTCGTCCGCCCAGGTCGTACCCGACGGATTCGTCGAGGTCAAGGTCGAGGACTCCGGGCGGGGCATGGATCAAGAGACGCAGGAACGCGCGTTCGAGCCTTTCTTCACGACGAGTTCTCGCGGCCCACACTCGGGGCTCGGGTTGGCGACCGTCCATGGCATCGTATCTCAGAACGCCGGGCACGTGCTGCTAGAGAGCAGGCCCGGCGAAGGGACGTGCGTCAGAATCCACTGGCCAGTGCACGGGTAGGAAGTCGACCCAAGCCACCACGCGGGCCTGTTTCGCCTCCCGACACCCGTATTGATCGGGTACCTTTTGGAGCCTTCGGCCCATCCCCGCACTCTGACGTCCGACCCTATGTCCGAAGTCGATCGCAAGATCCGAGTTCTCGTCGCCAAGCCTGGTCTGGATGGACACGACCGGGGCGCGAAGGTCATCGCGAGCGCATTTCGTGATGCCGGCTTCGAGGTGATCTACACGGGCTTGCATCAGACGCCCGAGATGATCGTGAGTGCCGCGATTCAGGAGGACGTGGATGTCGTGGCGATGTCGGTTCTGTCCGGTGCGCACATGACGCTGTTCCCGCGCGTGAAAGCGCTTCTGGACGAGGCCGGCGCGGACGAGCTGTTGCTCACGGGTGGTGGAATCATCCCCGAGGAGGACATCGAGACCCTCGCGGCGACCGGCGTCGGCCAGCTGTTCGGCCCAGGCACCCCGACCACGGTGGCTATCGCGTACATCCAGGAATGGTTCGCCGCGCGGGAGATCTCGTGACCGGAGCAGTCACCTCACGGTGAGCGGTGACGTCGCGCGTACGCCGTCCGGCCGCATGGCCGAGCTTTCCGTGGAGCTGCGTGAGCTTCGCGACCGGCTGTACGACGGTGGCGGATCGACGCGGATCGAGCGACAGCACAGTCAGGGCAAGCTCACGGCACGCGAACGGATCCAGCTGCTTCTGGATGAAGGCGAGCCGGCCGTAGAGATCGGTCTCCTGGTCGCCCATGACCTGTACGATGGTCAGGCGCCCGGAGCGGGGGTCGTGACCATGGTCGGGCGGGTCTCGGGGCGCGAGGTCGTCGTGGTGGCGAACGACGCGACCGTGAAGGCCGGCTCGTGGTGGCCTGAGACGATCACCAAGATCTTGCGCGCCCAAGAGGTCGCGATGCGCTGCACCATCCCGATCCTCTACCTGGTCGATTCTGCGGGGGTAAACCTGCCGTATCAGGCAGGGGTCTTCCCGGGTCAGTACGGGGCGGCGCGGATCTTCTACTACAACTCGATCATGCGGCGCTACCTGCGCATCCCGCAGTTCGCCGCGGTCATGGGGCCGTGTATCGCCGGAGGTGCGTACCTGCCCGCGCTCTCGGACGTGATCCTCATGGTCGAAGGCACGTCGTTCATGGGCCTCGGGGGTCCCAACCTGGTGAAGGGTGCGACGGGGCAGAATGTGGAGTCCGAGGAGCTAGGCGGCGCGCAGGTGCACACTGAGGTCAGCGCCGTAGCCCACTACATGGTCGAGGACGACCCGGCGTGTATCGCGAGGCTGCGTCAGCTCATCGATGAGCTGCCCAAGCCCGAGCGGCCGCCTGCGAGGGCTCCGACCCCCCCGGCACGACTCTCCTATGAGCTGTACGACCTCATCCCGGACGATCACAGGCAACCGTACGACATGCGGGCGATTCTGGAGTGCATCCTGGATGGGGATGCGCTCGAGGAATTCCAACCGGGGCACGCGCAGGAGATGATCTGCGGAACCGGCTTCGTATCCGGTCATCGGGTCGGCGTCATCGCGAACTCGCGCGGCATGTTCAAGGCGCGGCAGGGAGGCCCGCCGCACTTCGGGGGCATCATCTACACGGACAGTGCACGCAAGGTCGCGTTCTTCATCGAGACGATGAACAGACATCGCACTCCGCTTTTGTTCGTCCAGGACGTTTCCGGTTTCATGGTCGGTACCGAGGCCGAGCACTCCGGCATCATCCGGGCGGGCGCGGAATTCGTCGAGGCCATGGCCACCGCCACGGTGCCGAAGATCGTCTTGACGCTGAATCATGCTTCGGGTGCGGGCTACTATGCCATGGCGGGCCAGGGCTTCGACCCTGACTTCATCGTCTCGTTGCCCACCGGCAGGATGGGGGTCATGGAAGGCGAGAGCGCGGTGATGGCCCTCTTCAGCGCCCAGCTCGAGCGGCTCAAGGAGCAGGGGCTCGTTCCCGACGAGGATGTGACCACCAAGATGGACGAGGTTCGCGCGGAGTATGAGCGCCAGCTCGACGCCCGCTTCGCGGCGGCGCGGGGCTTCGTGGACGAGATCTTGTTGCCCGAAGAGCTGAGACCCGCGCTCGGCCTACTCATCGAGGCGGCGCTGCAGAACTCCGGGCCGCACATCGGTGCCTTCCAGATCCCGAGCGGCGCCACATGAGCCATCCGGTGCGCCACATCGAGCCGACGGATCGCGGCGAGTGGATGCGTATGCGTGCCGTGTTCTGGCCCCGGGACCCGGGCTACGACGACCACGAGGCCGAGGCTGACCGCTTCTTCTCGGAGGCCCAGACGAAGTGCGCCGTCCTGGTCGTGCCCACTTCATCGGGGGGGCTCTGCGGCTTCGCCGAGCTCGCGCTGCGGACCGAATACGTCGAGGGATGCGACACCAAGCCGGTAGGCTACCTCGAGGGTATCTGGGTCGATCCCGAGGCACGCTGCGGCGGCGTCGCGGCCGGCCTGTGCGCGGCGGCCGTCGAGTGGTGCCGCGCCCAAGGATGCACCGAGATGGCTAGTGACGCCGAAGCACACAATGCGGACAGCATCGCGTGGCACGCCTCGGTAGGCTTCGAACAGGTCAGCACGGTCGTGTGCTTCAGGCGCGAGATATGACCCGCTCTGACGATCGCCTCCGATGACGTCGAGGGTCGTTCGGGTCGCGAACGGTCAGGGCTTCTGGGGTGATGACCTCGAGGCGCCAGTGAGGCAGGTAGAGGGCGGCCCCATCGACTACCTGGCTCTGGACTATCTGGCGGAAGTCACAATGTCCATCATGCAGAAGCTCCGCAGCCGTGACCCAGCCGCGGGCTACGCGCGAGACTTCGCGCCGCTCATGGAGCGGATCTTCCCAGCTTGCATCTCCGGAGGAGTACGGGTCATCTCGAACGCAGGTGGAGTAAACCCAGACGCGGCCGCCGATGCAGTGATCGAGGCAGGTCGATCGTCAGGTGTTGCAGGGCAGGCCAAGGTTGGCCTCGTCGCCGGAGACGATCTCATGGAGCGCCTCGACGACCTCATCGCGGCCGGTGAACGGTTCGAGAACATGGAGACGGGAGAGCCACTCGAGTCGATCCTGGGCCGCGTACAGAGCGCCAACGCGTATCTCGGGGCGGCGCCTATTGTCCGGGCACTGGAGCTTGGCGCCGATGTTGTGGTCACGGGTCGCTGTGCCGACGCAGCGCTCACGTATGGGCCGCTCATGCACGAGTTCGGCTGGCACGAGGACGACTTCGATCGCATCGGGGCTGGCGTGGCTGCCGGGCACATCAACGAATGCGGCGCGCAGGCCACGGGCGGAAATTGCTCCATCGAATGGTGGGACATCCCGAATCTGGCCGACGTCGGTTTTCCGATCGTCGAGGTCAGCGAGGACGGCTCGTTCGTGGTCACCAAGCACTTGGGTACGGGTGGCCGCGTCACGTCGGCGACCGTGACCGAGCAGATCGTCTACGAGATCGGAGATCCTGCCGCGTACATCACGCCTGATGCGGTCGCTGACTTCACGTCGCTCGAGCTGACCGACCTAGGGGACGACCGGGTCAGAGTGACCGGAGCCAAGGGTCGCTCCCGCACCGACTCGCTCAAAGTATCGATCGCCTACTCGGCGGGCTGGAAGGCGGTTGGAACCCTCACGTATGCCTGGCCCGATGCCGCCGCGAAGGCCCGCGCCGCGGACCGGATACTGCGGTCCCGCCTCGAGGGACTCGGCCTCCACTTCGAGGAGATGCGCACGGAACTCGTCGGCTGGGACTCGACCCACGGCCACCTCGCGGGGGAGCCCCCGGCAGACCTTCCGGAGGTGCAGCTCCGCATCGGGGTCCGTGCAGCTGAGCGCGCCCCCGTGGAGCGCTTCACTCGGGAGATCGCGCCGCTCGTGCTGACCGGACCTCCCTCGGTGACCGGCTTCGCCGGTGGCCGGCCGAGGGTTCAAGAAGTCATGGCGTACTGGCCGGCGCTCATTCGGAGAGAAGCGGTGGAGCCGCACGTCACCGTCGACGTAAGGGAGGTGTGACGCTGTGGCCTTCGTGCAGCTCGTCGATCTCGCCCACGCCCGTTCTGGAGACAAGGGCAACAACGCCAACGTGGGCGTGATCGCATATGACCCGGAGCACTATCATCTCCTCGTGTCTCAGCTCACCTCAGCACGGGTGAAGGAGCACTTCGGGGAGATCGTCAAAGGGCCGGTCGAACGGTTCGAGTTGCCGAAACTCCACGCGCTGAACTTCCTGCTGCATGGCGCCTTGGGTGGTGGAGGGACTGTTTCCCTAATGAACGATGCTCAGGCCAAGGTGTTTAGTACGGCGTTGCTGAGAATCGAGATCGAAGTCTCCGATGCGGTGGCCGCGGCGGTCACGGGGAGGGGACGAGTGCCCGCAGGATGGACCCCCGGCGAGCCCCCAGGGAAAGGCGAATGAGCGAATCGGTTCTGCTGTATACGGTGGACAACAACGTCTGCCTCCTGATCCTCAACCGTCCGAACAAGCGGAACGCGCTGAACGAGCAGCTCGTCCAAGCTCTCAAGGACGGCCTCGATCGAGCCGCGGCGAATCCCGAGGCCCACATCGTTGGTATCATGGCCCGCGGGAAAGATTTTTGTGCCGGCGCCGACATCGCGGAGCTCGAGCAGCTCTCGACGGCTGGGGACGAGAAGAACCTCGCGAACGCCCGCTTGCTCGGTGAGCTGTTCATCAAGATCAGACGTCATCCGAAGCCGGTCGTATCGATCGTGAAGGGTCGGGCGTTGGCCGGAGGCTGTGGGCTCGCGACCGCGTGCGACATCGTGCTCGCACGAGACGACTGTGAGTTCGGTTATCCGGAAATCCTGCTCGGCTTCGTTCCTGCCATGGTGATGGCGATCCTTCGGCGCCGGATCCCGGAGGCGCGAGCGTTCGAGTTGATCGCGAACGGGACCCGTATCGACGCAGCGGAGGCCGAGCGCATCGGCCTGGTGACTCGAGTCTTCCCCGCGTTCACATTCGCGGAGAACGTCAAGCAGTACCTGGCCGAACTGGCGAAGAGGAACCCCGAGGCCCTGACCCTGACCAAGCGGCTCCTCTACGATCAGGACACCATGGGCTTCGAGGATGCGATCGAGCGCGGTGCCCAGGTGAACGTGGTGGCCCGTAACTCGGACGCGTACCGAGAGGGCCTCCGACGATTCCTGGCCAGTGAGCCCGACTGACCGGACCATGTCCGCGTTCCTCAATCGATCCAAGCGTTCCGTCCATCTCCTCGAATGGCGCGTCCGAATCCTGTCCGTGGCCATCGTGTTCACGCTCGTAGGGATCTACTTCGAGGAGCGGTGGATGACCGGGACGGCGATCGTCGTGCTCATAACCGGCATGTTCATCGGTTTCACGAGCCGAGGGGACTCCGCGGGCCACGAAGACGACGGGGATGAAGAGCTTGAGGCCGACCCGCTGGAATGAGCTCTGGCTGACCGGCGGGATCTGCGCCGGCCGTGCTGTTACAAACCCCATGCGTCACATTCCCCAGAGAGTCGCTCGTTCTTCTTGCAGAGCTTTGCCGAGGAGGAATGAAACCATGACGAAGTCGCGACTCTTGCTGTTCATCGCTGCACTGTCTGTGCTCGCTGTGGGTCTGCCGGCAACGGGTCAGGAGTTACCCGACTCGATCCTGGAGATCCGTCTCGTAGATGGCTCCACTCTATACGGCCACGTGATCGACGATGGAGACCCCGTGCGTATCCGCCTGCTCTCCGGGGACGAGATGCCCGTGGCCCGTGGGCGTATTCGGCGGATGTCCCCCGCATCCGGCCGGGTGCGGGACGGCGAGTTCTGGCGAGACGATCCAAACCTGACCCGACTCTTCTTTTCGCCCACAGCTCGGATGCTGCCAAGGGGTCGTGGGTACATCGCGGCCTACGAGCTGGCCTTCCCGTTCGTCGCGTACGCGGCCACCGACGACATCATGTTGGCCGGCGGGACGCCCCTGTTCGGTGGTCTCGATGAGCGAATCGTCTATTTCGCACCCAAGGTCTGCCTCTACTCGGATGGAGTCACCGATGTTGCGGTCGGAGGGTTGTTCTTCGAGGAGCTAGGGAACTCGTTCTCGGGGGCGAAAGCAGGGGCGCTCTTTGGCGTTCTCACGCGGGGCTCACCCGATCAGGCCGTCACGCTCGGAGTAGCCATCGGATACGATGACGACGGCTTCCTCGACCAGCCGGTCGTCATGCTCGGTGGCGAGTTCCGGCTGAGTCGGACCATCAAGCTCGTGACTGAGAACTACTTCGTCCCGGATGTTACGCTGCTCGCGATCGGCCCGCGCTTCTTTGGCGAACGGCTGAGCGCCGACCTGGGACTCGCCTTCGCGATCGAGCATGGTGACGACTTCTTTACCCTGCCGTTGGTGAACTTCGTGTACGTCTGGTAGCGGGGGTGTCGCGTAGCGCCATTCCGGCGTCCCGGCGTGAGGGCGACGCTCCGCGATGGATAAGGATCCTCTCACACTACTTCGGAAGCACCTGGGGTACCCGGCCTTCCGACCGGGTCAGGAACAGTTGGTGCGAGCCGTGCTCAACGGCAGGGATGCCGTGGGAATTCTCCCGACCGGTGGTGGCAAGAGCGTGTGTTGCCAAATTCCGGCGCTCGCACTCGGGGGGCTGACGCTTGTCGTCACGCCGCTGATCTCGCTGATGGAGGATCAGGTGAGGCGCGCGCGAGAAGTAGGTCTGAGGGCCGCCCACCTCAGTGCCTCCCAGCCTGCTGACGAGCGGCGTCAGACTGCCGCGCGGGTTCGAATGGGCGGTCTGGATGTCTTGTTCATCGCTCCGGAGCGGCTGGAACAGGAGGCGTTCACCACACTGCTCGCGCAGGCCGATATTCGACTTGTGGCGATCGACGAGGCGCACTGCATTTCGGAGTGGGGCCATGACTTCCGGCCTTCGTATCGCCTCATTGGTCGCATCCGAGCGCACGTCGACTGTCCCCTCGTCGCGCTGACCGCCACGGCCACGCCCGCCGTTCGTTTGGACGTCGTGCGCAGCTTGGCGCTCACCGATCCGGAGCTGGTCGTTCAGTCGTTCGATCGACCGAATCTGGCTTGGCGGGTCGAGGGGATGTCTCCGCAAGCGAGCCGCTTGAACAGGATCCACCAACTCCTAGGGCGGCACCGTGGCACGACCATCGTGTACGCGCCCACGAGACGCACGGTGGAAGACGTCCGCGACGGTCTGGCGCGGCGAGGTCACCGCTGCGAGGTGTATCACGCTGGCATGAGTGGCAGCGAGCGTACGCGTGTCCTGCAGGCCTTCTTGGCCGACGAGTGCCGGGTCGTAGTGGCGACCAACGCGTTCGCCATGGGCATCGACAAGCCGGACGTGCGATTCGTCGTCCACCTGCAACTTCCGTCGACGCTCGAGGCGTACTACCAGGAGGCGGGGCGCGCCGGCCGGGATGGACAGCCCGCGACGTGCGTCGCCCTCTACGCAGCGGACGATCGCGAGATCGGGCGCATGTTCATCGACACCACGCATCCACCACCCCGTCGGCGCCACGGGGCTCTGCGGCTCTGGCGACGCATCTGCAGCGGGGAGCGGCCCCGCGTATCTGACCCGGATCAGGCGGCTGACGAACAGCGTGCGGCCCGCCTCAGGAGCGTTGCTCTCGGCAAGCTCGACGCCGTGCAGCGGTACGCGAAGGGTCCCGGGTGCCGACGGGGGGCGCTCCTTGGTTATTTTGGTGAGGAAGCACCCCTGCGCTGCGACGCGTGCGACCGCTGTGCCTCGCCCTGAACCGACACGACCGAATCCGATGGACCGTTATCTCACTTCTGATCACCACGCCCTGCGCGAGCGCGTGCGTCGATTCGGACAGGACTTCATCGCCCCCGTGGCGCGGCAGCTCGACGAGAGCGCGGAGTTCCCGTGGGAGAACGCGAAGCTCATGGCCGAAATGGGCCTGTTCGGCGTGTCGGTTCCGCGCGACCTGGGTGGCATGGGGCTGGACTATCTCAGCTACATCGTAGTTGTCGAGGAACTCGCCAAGGTGGACGCCAGTCACGCGATCACGGTATCGGCGCACACAGGCTTGGGCGTGGCGCCGATCCTGGTGTTCGGGAACGAGGATCAGAAGCGGCGCTTCGTTCCTCCTCTGGCTGCGGGTGAGGTTCTGGCCGGCTTCGGCCTGACCGAGCCGGGTGCGGGATCCGACGCGGGAGGCACGCGGACACGCGCGGTGCGCGAAGGCGACGGCTATCGGCTGAATGGCACGAAGATCTTCATCACGCATGCCGGCGTCGGCGAGATCTTCGTAGCCACCGCGGTCACCGCCCCCGAGCTCGGCACTCGCGGTATCTCGAGCTTCATCGTCTGCAAGCCGACAGTCGATCGTGAGCGCGCGGAGTCCACGGGGTGGGGGCACCGACCCGATCTTCCGTTCACTGAAGGCGTCACCGCGGGCGAGAAGGAGGACAAGATGGGGTGGCGCGCCTCTGACACGCGTGAGCTCCTGTTCGCCGACGCATGGGTGCCCGAAGAGCAGCTGCTCGGTGCGGAAGGGGAGGGCTTCATTAACTTCATGCACACGCTCGACGCCGGTCGCATCGGGATCGCGGCGTTGAGCGTGGGACTCGCTCAGGGCGCTTTGGATACTGCTGTACGGTACGTCAGGCAGCGAGAGCAGTTCGGAAGGGCCGTTTGGGACTTCCAGCAGGTACAGTTTCGATTAGCCGATATTGCGACGGACATCGAGGCGGGCAGGCACCTCGCGTACCACGCGGCGTGGCTCAAGGACAGTGGTCAGCCATACTCGAAACAGTCCGCCATGGCGAAGTTGTTTTGCTCCGAGCTCGCGATGCGAGCAACGCAGGGAGCGATCCAGGTCATGGGTGGAGCGGGCTACACGAGCGATTATCCCGTCGAACGCATGATGCGTGACGCGAAGATTTGTGAGATTGGTGAAGGAACGAACGAGATTCAAAGGTTGGTCATCGGGCGGCACATCGTGGCCGAGTTGATGACGGACCCTGATGCAGGAATGCCGCTTGCAGGAGCTACAGGGGCGGCAGATGCGTAGGACAACGAGACAAATTTGAGAGTCGACCCGCTGCGGTAGGGGGCCGGCGCCCGGGAGGGGGATCAACCCGAGGGCACCGACCTCACCACACCCGGGATGCCGGACGCCAGACGGTCGTCGGAATCAGCTGCTACGGAGCGGCAGGTCCGAGACGTGGACGGCGCCGGGTCGGGAGCGGGGCGACGACACAACGGAGAATGCTTTGAGGAGAGAAATCCTCGTGAGCGCGACCCCACAGGAATCGTGGGTCGCGCTCTTGGAAGACGAAAAGTTGGTCCAGGTCATGCTGGACCGCCCCGATCACCGCCGTATTCTCGGGGATATCTATTTGGGCCGCGTCGAAGCTGTGTTACCCGGCATCCAGGCGGCCTTCGTCGACATCGGGACGGAGAAGGCGGGCTTCCTGCACGTTTCCGACCTCAACTATGACGACGACGACGGCGGCGGCGATGAAAACGGGAAAGGGGAGGGGCGCGGCCGCGGCCGGCGCCGACCCACGAAGTACCCTCCCATCCAGGAGAATCTGCAGAAGGGGCAGACGCTCCTCGTGCAGGTGACCAAGGAACCGATCAGCACGAAGGGTCCGAGGGTCACCGCGCAGATTTCGCTTCCCGGCCGCTTCCTGGTGTACATGCCTCACTCGTCCCACGTGGGCGTGAGCCGGCGTATCGAGGGTCGTGACCAGCGCGCCAAGCTGCGCCGGATGGCCAAGGAGATCCTGCCCAAGAATAGCGGCGGCATCATCATTCGGACCGTTGGGGAAGAGGTCACGAAGCAGAAGCTCGAGAAAGAGTTCAAGCGGCTCCACGAGCGATGGAGCAAGATCCTCAATCGGTCGAAATCCGTGAAGGCACCTGAGACGCTTCAGCGGGAAGCGCAGCTGATCAGTGGTGTCATACGGGACCTCTTCAGCGACAAGTTCGACGCAGTTCGCATCGACTCGAAGGCGATCCACAACGAGGTGTCCGACTACGTGAGGAGTGTCGATCCCGATCTGCTCGATCGGCTGCACCTCCACACGGAGCCGGTGTCACTCTTCGACAAATACGGCGTCGAGGAGGAGATCCAGCAGGCGTTCCAGCGAACGGTGCGGCTCAAGTCCGGCGGGCATATCGTGATCGAGCCAACCGAGGCGTTGGTTTCGATCGACGTGAACACCGGCCGTTTCACGGGGAAGGGCAAGAAGGACCCCGACGAGACGATCCTGAGGACCAACCTCGACGCCGCTCGCGAAATAGCAAAGCAGCTCCGCCTTCGTGACATCGGGGGGATCATCGTCGCGGACTTCATCGACATGGAGTCGCAGGCGCATCGTGACAAGGTCCTCCAGGAGCTTCGGACACACCTGAGCCGGGACAGGGCTAGGACCAAGGCGTACGAGGTGTCGAACCTCGGTCTGATCGAGATGACCCGGCAGCGAGTTCGGCCGTCGCTGTTCCATTCCCTCACGTTCGAATGCACGTCGTGCGGCGGGATGGGACGGATCTATACCCCCGCCACGGTGGTTCGCCGGATCGAACGAAGCCTCAAGAGGGCCGCGTCGTCCAAGCAGGAAAAGCGCATCGTCGTGCGCGTGCACCCGGAGGTGGCGCTCCGCGTCATCGAGGAAGAGCCAGGCCTCCTGAAGCGGCTGCGCAGCGGAACCCGCCTCGAGCTCGATCTCAGAGACGATCCGCTCATGCGCCAAGACGAATTCAGGCTGCTTTCGGGACCGGCTGAAACGGACGTCACGAGTAAGTACGTCGCCGCGTAACCCCCTTCATGTCTTGACCATCTTTGGTGTCCTGTCGAAATTTGTAGGCTCTGCAAGAAAGCCTTAGCGAAAGCTTGAGGAAGTAGACCATGTACGCGGTTTTTCAAACCGGTGGGAAGCAGTTTCGGGTCGAGCCCGGCACACGCCTCCGGGTTCCCACGCTCGATGTCGAGCCTGGCGACTCGGTGACGTTTGATCACGTCTTGTTGGCCGGCGACGGTTCAGACGACGTGAAGGTCGGCACGCCCATCGTCGACGGTGCTTCGGTCAAGGCTGAGGTCATTCGCCATGGGCGTGGTGACAAGGTGATCGTGTTCAAGCGCAAGCGGCGGAAGGGCTACCGCAAGAAGCAGGGCCACCGGCAGAACTTCACGGAGATCCGGATCGACGAAGTCGTCGCGTAGACGACACGCCGATCCAGTTCGATAGACGGGTAGTCATATGGCACACAAGAAAGGCGTAGGCTCGAGTCGCAACGGTCGCGACAGCAATCCCTGCCGCCTCGGCGTCAAGCGTTTCGGCGGACAACCGGTACGTGCTGGTGGCATCTTGATTCGCCAGCGCGGCACGCGCTTCCACCCTGGTCGCAACGTGGGCCGTGGGAACGACGACACTCTTTTCGCCCACATTGACGGAGTCGTGAAGTTCGAGCGCCTCCGCAGACGGAACGTGATCTCGGTATACCCGTCCGAGTAGTTCCGCAGATGTAGTTCCGGGGTCCGGTCTGGGCATCGCAAGTGCCCGCCGGACCTCTTCGCTTTTACGCGCTATGCGCGATGAACGCATCTCTCCCCCGGGGAATTCCCCCGAATACGCAACATCGGAGTCACGTGCTGCGTATGGGTGGGCGAGGTTCGATAGATGGATGGAGGTGGACGATGTCTACCGAGAAAAACCTCGAGCCATTGGCTCGTGCGAATCGATGGTGGCGGGTGACGCCACTACTGCTGCTCCCCTTCTTGTTTTGGGACGTCAGCCCCGAGGTTGTCGGGACCGTGCGCGAGCCGGTCGCGATCGAGGCTTTGGGCGCGGTATTGCCGCTGCACGTCAACGCGCGTGTCGAGCGCTGGATGGAGCGCTTCCAGACCGTTGAGAAGCCCGCCTTCGAGACCCTGCTCGCGCGCCGTGGCGTGTACGCTCCGATGGTGCGAGGCAAGCTTCGTAGCAGAGGAATGCCCGAGGAGCTGCTCTATCTCGCCATGATGGAGTCCGGCTTGAGGCCGCGGGCCGTGTCGCGTGTATCCGCGGTGGGCCTGTGGCAGTTCATGAGCCCGACGGCGTTGCAGTACGGACTTCGGGTCGACCCGTACGTCGATGAGCGGAGAGATCCCGTACGTGCGACGGACGCGGCGCTCGACTACCTGGAGTGGCTGCATGGTCGCTTCGGCTCATGGTACCTCGCCGCTGCCGCGTACAACGCAGGGCCAGGACGTGTCGAGCGCGTGCTCAGGCGTCATGCCGAGGGCCGGATGGGCGACGAGGACCTGTATTGGGAGGTTCTCGATCACCTGCCTCGCGAGACCCGTGAGTACGTACCGCGATTGATCGCGGCGACGATCCTGGCCGAGGGGGCCAGCGCCTACGGCTTCGCGGTGGCGAGCGCTGAACCGTACGTGTACGACGAGGTCTTCGTACCGGGGGGGACCACACTCGCCCGGGTGGCATCAGCGCTCGACGTCGACGTCGGTGCCCTGAGGTACCTCAACCCGCACCTCGTGCTGGGCATCACGCCTCCGGGCGAGCTGTACGGGGTCCGCGTGCCAGTGGGTGGGTCGCCCGCCGTAGTCGCCTCCATGGCGGGGAGGTCGACCAGCCGTCGCGCGGACGACTAGGCGCGCTAGCCGCCCGTCGGCGTCCTTCGGGGGCGCCGGCGGCCCCCATCTGCTGCGCTCTTCCTGGGCGTCCCGTGCCGAGGCGATAATCCGCCAGACCACATCTCGGGTCAGTTCCTCATCCACGCCGAGTTCCCTGGCGATCTCGGCCGCGCGCCTCACGACCTTGGCCTCCTGTGGAGGATCGAGGACCGGCAAGCCCATCTCATTCTTGGTTTCGCCGATCTGTATGACGGCGTCGCGACGCCTGCCGATCAGCTCCACGAGTTCTTGATCGAGTTGGCCGAGGAGTTCCCTGAGATCTTGAAGTCGCTCCTCGCTCACGAGAAGAAGCCCTCGAGGTGCTCATCGCTCTGGGCGGGAGTCGAGAGGCTCACGGCGATCAGCATCGGTATGTGCACGATGAGGCCGAGTATCCCCTCATGCATGTCGTAGGGCTTCTGTTCCGGATTGAGGTAGAAGAACAGAGCTGTGGCCGTCCCGGCCAAGAGTCCCGCGACCACGCCGCTTGTCGTCGCACGTCGCCAATACATCGATGCGATGACCGGGGGCGCGAACTGGGAGATGATTCCGTACGCACTGGCGAGTAGCAGCACGAGCGACGAGTCGGGGTCGAGCGCGAAGTAATAGGCGACTGCTCCGGTGAGGAACACCAGCACCCGCATCAAAGTCCGCTGCTGATTGTCGGTCAGCTCGACGAAGTGGTTTACGCCGTCCTCGACCACCACCGACGCGGACGCGTGCAGGAGCGCATCGCCGGTCGACATCGACGCCGACAGAGCACCGGCGCAGAAGAGGCCCACGACGATGGCGGGCAGTCCGGTCTCCAGGATCATGAACGGGAGAATGTAGTCGGGCGCCTGGGGCTCGCCGGCGAACAAGACGCCTGAGAACCCGATCAGGAACACAGGAATCAAGAAGAGCTGGAACGTGGGGAAGAGGATCACGGTGCGACGCATCGTGTCGTCGTCCTTCGCCGTAAATGCCTTCATGAACAGGTGAGGCCACATCATGAGCCCGATGATACTGACCAGGATGAAGGTCGAGTACGCGCCCCAGCTCCATGGATCTCCCGTAGCCGTGAGCCCCGGCGGTACCAGCAGCTCGGGTCTCGCCGCCGCGATCTGCTCGAACATCGGCCGGATGCCGCCGTAGAGCCGGAATGGGAGGTAGAGTCCGAGCGCCCAGGCGATCACGACCATGAACACGCCCTGGAACGTGTTGGTCCACCCCACGGCCATCGCGCCCGAACGGAGGACATAGACCACCACGATCCCGTAGGCCAACAGCGAGCCGAGCCATAGGGGCACGTTGCCGTCCGTCACCTCCTCGATGACGATGCCGGCGCCGCGCATCTGAAGGGTGATGTACGGCACGAACGCGACCAGGCTCAACAGCGCCAAGGATGCCGACAGGCCCCGCGATGGGAATCGGCCCACCACGAGTTGCGCCTGGGTCACGTAGCCGTGCTTGCGGCCGAGCGCGGCGGCGCGGGGCCCGACCCAGTAGAAGGGCGCCATGCCCAAGGCGCCGTACGCCAGGATGTAGAACGCTGCGGCCCCCCGCGAGTACGCCCACCCGGGCCCGCCGAGGAACGCGAAGGCGCTGAAGACCGACGCACCTGTGACGAAGTACATGACGAGCAGACCGAAGCTACGGTCGGCCGCGACGTACCCAGTGACGCTATCCGACTGCTTCCGGCCGGCCAGTAGCCCGATCGTGAGCGTGAGGGCCAGATACGCGGCGATGATGATCGATACGACGACCCACTGCTCCATCAGTCGGCTTCTCCGTCGGGTGGAGCGGGGGCCTGGCCTAGCCCGGGCGGCCCTTCCTCGTCCCCTTCGCGGTGAAGTCGTTCTACGCGATCCAGCGCGTACAGGACTGGAACACACCCAGCGATCCACCCCGCGATCCAGACCATCGAAAACGGTAGGCCGAGAATGAACGGCTCGATGCGGGCAAACGGCACCAGGCCGGGCCACGTGACGAAGAACGTCGCGAGCACGAGGTACGCGCCGGTCAGAGCGCGGGCTGCTTGGAGGCTCAATTCAGGTCCGGGCTGGGGCTCACCGTTCCGAACTGTCTGGTCAGGTGGGTGTCGGGAGGAATCCTAGGGCGCTGAAGGGCCCGGCGCACGATTCGGTACGACGTTGGACACGGCTCCATCCTGAACTTCGAGGTTCACTGGGTCCTCGGTGGTGAAGTCGACCGGCCAGGGCCCTGAGGATCCGGGACCAAGGGAGATCTTGCGGACCAGAGCCAAGTCGAGAGGCTGACCCGGTATGAGGGTGACGGGCGAGTCGAGCTCGTAGAGGTGGGCCGCCCGGTCGGCCGGACCGAGCACCTCGTAACCACCCCCTTGGATGACCAACGCGATGCGCTCGTCCAGCCCTATGCCCAACACCCGCTCGCGCCCAGACAGTTCGAGGAAGCGGGCCAGGAACGCGAGAAGGCGACCCTCCCGATTCCGCTCGGAGAAGTGCGAGTCTACGAGGGCGCCCTCCAGCTCGGGCTGAGGAAACGGCGACAGTGAAACGGAGACCGCCTCCGATGTGGGATCGTTGAGCGCCTCGGCCGACGTAACCGTCCCGTTCTCGGCGTCGAATGTACCCTCACCGAGAGACACCGCTCCTGCGCTCGTGCCGCCGAGCGCCACCCCTCTCGCCGTCGCGGCGGCCAGGGAGTCGTGTAGCTCCGCAGGCCAGAGCCCCAAGTAGTCCCACTGGCTGCCGCCCGCGAGCCAGATCGCCTCGGCCTGTGCCACCCGGCACAGCACGCTGGGATCGGCACCGACGGACGCCGGAGAGGTCAAGGCGGTTATCGCCGATGCCGGCGCGGGGTTCGGGTCCAACGTGAGCGTGAAGTAGTCCGGGTAGCTGGTGACCGATCCAGTCGCCCTCAACACGAGCACATCTCCGCCGCCCGCCGCCTCCACGAATCGGCGACTGGCGCTGTCGTCTTCGGAGCTTCCGCCCATGAGCACGACGATGCGAGCGGGCGTCCGGGGGTCAGCGCTTACGTCACCCGATCCACCGATCAGCACGCCGGGGCCTGGGGCAGGGCACACGACGGCCGGCGGCTCATCGTCGACCAAACCACTCGCTGACGTGCACCCCATGCAGAGACACCAGAGCAGAATCGCGAACCGCGCGCGCCGTCTCCAGAGAGCTGCCAAGAACATTGTGCGGTCCGGCCCCAGCGCGCCGTCTACCGCCCCGTAAACTCGGGCTTCCGCTTCTCCACGAAGGCGGCGACGCCCTCCTTGCCATCCTCGGACGCGAACGCGTCCAGGAAGCGTTCCATCTCGTAGGTCAGCCCCTCCGAGAGCGGCTTCTCAAAGGCAGCGCGGATTGCGTCTTTCCCGAGCCGGAGCGCGACGGGGCTCCACCGCGCCATCCGGCCGGCCAGCTCGATGGCCCGCTCGAGGTGATCGCCCTCGTCCACCAACACGTCGATCAGGCCGATGCGATACGCTTCCTCGGCTTCGACGAAGTCGCCGGTCAGCGACATGATGGTCGTCCATCCGCGGCCTACCAGGCGAGCCAGCCGCTGCGTGCCACCACCGCCCGGGATCAGCCCGATGCGGATTTCCGCCTGGCTGATGCGCGCTGTCCGGTCCGCGACGCGCACATCGCACGCGAGCGCCAGCTCACATCCCCCACCCACGCAGAAACCATGAATGGCTGCGATGACCGGCTTGGGAAAGTCGGCCACGGTCTCGTAGATGCGGCGCTGCGAGTACACCGCCCGCTGCTCATCGGGGCTGCGAGCTGCGAACTCGGTGACGTCGGCACCGGCTACGAATGCTTTCTCGCCCTTGCCGTGGATCACCACCGCCCGGACGTCGTCGTCGTGCTCCAGCTCATCCAGCGTGTCCCGGAGCTTCTGGCGTACCTCGGCGTTCAGCGCGTTGAGCTTCTCTGGCCTGTTGAACGAGATGATGGCGATCCGATCGTCGCGCTTTTCGAGCAGCAGCGGCGCATTGCTCATCCATCGCTCCAGTCGTAGAAACCCTGTCCGCTCTTCTTCCCGAGCTTACCGTCTGAGACCATACGGCGCAGCAACTCCGGTGGTCGGAACGCCTCGGACCCGAGCGTCTCGTGGAGGTACTCCGCGATGCCGAGTCGCACGTCGAGTCCGACCATGTCCGTCAGCTTCAGCGGCCCCATCGGGTGCCGATAGCCGAGCGCCATCGCCTTGTCGATGTCCTCGGCGCTCGCCACGCCCTGCTCGAGCATGCGTATGGCTTCCATGCCCAGGACGATCCCGAGACGCGACGAGGCGAAGCCCGGAGCGTCTCGGACGAGGATCGCTTCCTTCCCGAGCCGTGCCACGAACGCCATAGCCGCCGCACGGGTGGTCTCCGACGTCTCTGGCCCCCACACCACTTCCACCAGCTTCATGATGTGGACGGGGTTGAAGAAGTGCAGACCGATGAAGCGTGCAGGATCGGAGACCGTCTCGGCGAGGCGGCCGATCGAGAGCGAAGAAGTGTTGGTTGCCAGAATCGCATGATCCGGAGCGGCGGCGCCGACCTCGGTGAATATCCTCGCCTTCAACTCCATCGACTCGGGTGCGGCTTCGATGACGAGGTCGGCGTTCTCGACGGAGTCTTTCAAATTCACGCTGGGCAGGATCCGATCGAGTGCTTCGTGGACGTCCTCCTCGGTCAGCTTCCCACGTGCGACCCCTTTGTCGAGGTTGGCGCGGATGCTCTTGATGCCACGCTCCCCCGCAGCGGTATCGACGTCGTAGAGCTTCACATCGCAGCCCGCCAGCGCGCTGACCTGAGCGATTCCGTGACCCATCGTCCCGGCGCCGAGGACGGCGACCGAGGCGATGTCGTTCATGCGCGCTCCACGAGCGAAGTAATGCCCTGGCCGACACCGATGCACATGGATGCCAAGCCGCGCGATGCTCCCCTTCGGCGCATCTCGTGAATCAGCGTCACGACGATGCGCGCGCCCGAGCAGCCCACCGGATGGCCGAGCGCGATGGCGCCGCCGTTCACGTTGACCGTTGCCGCATCGAGGCCCAGCTCCGCGATGCACGGCAGCGCCTGTGCGGCAAACGCCTCATTGAGCTCGACCAGATCGACGTCGTCCGCCGACCAGCCGAACCGTGCGAACGCCTTCCTCGTCGCGGGAACCGGGCCGATGCCCATGCGCTGTGGCTCGACACCGGCCACCGCCCCCCCGACCACGCGTGCCATCGGCTCGAGCCCGAGTTCCTTGCCTCGACGGGCCGAAACGATCAGCAACGCAGCAGCGCCGTCGTTGATCCCCGAGGAGTTCCCAGCGGTGACGGTGCCATCCGCCTTGAACACGGGCCTCAGACGGGCGAGTGACTCGGCGGTCGTTCCGGGCCTCGGGTGTTCGTCCGCGTCGACAACCAGTGGGTCGCCTTTCCGCTGCGGGACCGACACAGGGACGATCTCGTCGGTGAAGCGACCGGCTTCGATCGCATCGCCCGCCCGCCTCTGGCTCTCCGCAGCAAAGGCGTCTTGGGCCTCCCGCGTCACGTCGAATTCCTCGGCGATGACCTCGGCGGTCTCGCCGAGCCCGATCGTCCACTCCGGCGTGAACGCCGGGTTGGGAAAACGCCAACCGAGGACCGTGTCAGCGGTCGACGGGTGACCCCGTTGGTATCCCGTCGAGGGCTTGAGCATGACGTAGGGCGCCCGGCTCATGCTCTCGACACCTCCGGCGATGAAGACATCGCCCTCACCTGCCGCGATCGCCTGAGACGCCGCCAAGACAGCTTGCATACCAGAACCGCATAGGCGATTCACGGTCTGCCCTGGAACCGTTAGGGGCAGGCCGGCTCGAAGGAGCGCCATCCGCGCGACGTTCCGATTGTCCTCGCCTGCCTGATTGATGCAGCCGAGCAGGACATCGTCGATGGTACTTGGATCGATGCCGGTGCGCTCGACGAGCGCACCGATCGTGACGGCAGCGAGGTCGTCCGGCCGTACGGCTGCCAGGCCGCCGCCGTGACGCCCGATCGGGGTACGCACCCCGTCGATGATCCAGGCTTCAGACATGTTTGGAACTCGGCGACTATGCGCCCTTGAACTCGGCGGGCCGCTTCTCGATGTAGGCGTTGAGTCCTTCCTTGGCATCCTCGCTCCCAAACAGCTGTGCCTGCAGCTCTCGCTCCAGGGCGAGCGCCAACTCGAACGGCAGCTCCGAACCGGTCTGAACGGACCGCTTGATCAGGCCCACGGCCTTCGTGGCCTTGGACGGCGTCGTGAATTGTGCCGCATACTCGAGAACCGCGGCCAAGAACGAGGCACGGTCTTCGTTGTCGTAGATCTCGTTCACGAGGCCTAGTTCGAGCGCCTTGTCGAATCCGAAAGTCGAGCCTTCGGCCATCAGCTGAATCGCCTTCGACTTTCCGACGATACGGACCAGGCGCTGGGTGCCGCCGGTCCCCGGCAGAACGCCGAGCGCCACTTCCGGTAGGCCCACCTTGCCGGCGTCCTTGCGGGCGATGCGGATGTCGGCAGCCATCGCGATCTCGAGGCCACCACCCACCGTGTGCCCGTTCAGGGCGGCGATGACGAGCTTCGGCGTGTGCTCGAAGCGGTTGAGCGTCTCGTTCGCATGTAGGCAGAAGCAGTACTTCCAGTCGGGATCCGCCTCGGACAGCATGCCGATGTTCGCCCCGGCACAGAAGAACTTCTCTCCAGCGCCGGTGATGACGATGACCTCGACACCTTTGTCGAACCGGGCCTTGAGGACGCCTTCGTCGATCTGGCGCATCATCTCGTGTGTGTATGTGTTTGCCGGAGGATCGTCGAGGGTCAGAATCGCGATCCTGTCCTGAACCTCGTATTGGACCAGTACCTTCTCGGACATCAGCATCCCCTGAGTCGTTTGTGTCGTGTCCCGCCCCGTATACACGTAGGTTAACGGGTGTTCCACGTCGCGCGAGGGTGCCAAAGAAGTGGTGCCCCCGTGCGAAGCCGGAGTCCCGATATCGAAGAGTATGCGGACGGCGTACGTATCGAAAAGAATGACCCGAACGCGTCGACCGCGTCGCCGGGGGGGGCTATGGGCCCGCCCCCCGATCGTCTGAGACGGGAGTTGGAAGGATGAGTCGCCGACAGCTAATCGCCTTCGCAACGGTCGTCCTTATAGGACCGTTGGCTGTGCCCGTGCCGGGCCAGGACAGAGGCACCGTGTACCGGGTGCCGGTTACCGGAGTGATCGAACTCGGTCTCGCACCCTACATCGAGCGAAGCATCCGGGAGGCGGCCGAGGCGGGCGCCAGTGCGTTGGTGCTCGACATGGACACGCCTGGCGGACGCGTGGATGCGGCGGAGCGTATCTCCGACGCGCTTTCGGACTCGCCGGTTCCGGTGTACACACTGGTCAATCGGCGGGCCTTTTCCGCCGGTGCCCTCATCGCCTTGTCGACGAGTCGGATCTACATGCGACCGGGTTCCGTTATCGGTGCCGCGACTCCTGTCGATGGCACCGGAAAGAAGGCGCCGGAGAAGATCGTATCGGCCATGCGGAGTGAGATGCGAGCGCTGGCCGAGTCGCACGGTCTGGACCCGGTGGTCGCCGCGGCCATGGTCGACGAGGACGTCGCGATCGACGGCGTCGTCGAGGAAGGCAAGCTGCTTACGCTCACGACTGACGAGGCCGTAGCGATTGGCTACGCGGTGGAGGTCGCGGACATGGACGCTCTACTGCGTGAGCTCGGGTACACGTCACCGAATGTCATCACGACAGAAGTAAACTGGGCCGAGAGGATCGTACGCTTCTTCTCCCACCCCGTTGTCTCTCCGTTCTTGTTGTCTCTGGGCTTCCTCGGGCTCCTCGCCGAAATTAAGACGCCCTCCTTCGGTATGGCCGGAGCGGCGGGCATGCTCGCGCTGAGCCTTTTCTTCGGATCTCACCTCATCGTCGGGCTCGCGGGGTTAGAGGATATACTCGTCTTTGGAGCCGGCCTCTTGCTCCTGGGGGTAGAAGTCTTGATCGTGCCCGGATTCGGGCTCTTCGGACTGGTGGGGATGCTGGCGATACTCGGCGGCCTGTATATGAGCCTCCTGGGATCGCTTCCCACCGCGCCAGACTTCACCCAGGCAGGCATGATTCTCACGACGACCGCCCTGTTGATCCTCGTGTCGGCGTGGGCCCTCATACGCAAGCTGCCTCGTAGTTCGCGGTTCGCCAAAAGCGGGATCTTCCTGCTGCAGCGGACCGATCGCTCGATCGGGTACGAGTCGGCCGAAGTGAGGACCGACTTGGTCGGCACCGCGGGGACCGCTATCACCGACCTACGACCGTCGGGTACGGCGCTCTTCGGCGACGAGCGGGTCGACGTCGTCTCCGAGTCCGAATGGATCACCGAGGGCACACCGATCAAGGTCATCAGCGCCGAGGGGTATCGACACATTGTCCGCCCGGTCGGTGAGGAAGAGGCTTAGAAGGCCCGCAGCCAAACCACCCACATCTTTTGAGGCATTGAAATGGACGACGCAGCAGTCCTGATTCAGGCGTTCTTCATCATTGGCGCACTCGTCACGATATCGACCCTTCTCTGGGCGATTCCGGTGCGCTTGTGGATCGAGGCCATTTCTGCGGGCGTGCAGGTGAGCATCGGCTCGCTGGTCGGGATGAGACTACGGAAAGTGTCGCCGGCCGCGATCGTTCGGCCTCTCATCACCGCGACCAAGGCCGGCCTCGACCTCGACATCAATGCACTCGAGGCGCATTACCTTGCGGGTGGAGGCGTCGACCGTGTCGTGGGAGCTCTCATCAGTGCCGACAAGGCATCCATCGAGCTGGTGTTCAATCAGGCCTGCGCGATCGACCTGGCCGGTCGTGACGTCTTCGAGGCGGTCCAAATGTCGGTGAACCCCAAGGTCCTGAACACGCCGAGGGTTGCCGCGATGGCGAAGGACGGTATCCAGCTGATCGCCATTGCTCGTGTCACGGTGCGCGCCAACATCAACCGCCTCGTCGGCGGCGCGGGCGAGGACACCATTCTCGCCCGGGTCGGCGAGGGCATCGTCTCCACGATCGGCTCGGCCGAATCGCACAAGAAGGTGCTCGAAAACCCGGATGCGATCTCGAAAACCGTCTTGGCGAAGGGGCTCGATGCGGGGACGGCGTTCGAGATCCTCTCCATCGACATTGCGGATGTGGACGTCGGCAAGAACATCGGGGCGGAGCTTCAGACCGATCAGGCCGAGGCCGACAAGCGGGTGGCTCAAGCCCGCGCCGAGGAGCGCCGGGCCATGGCAGTGGCGAAGGAACAGGAGATGACGGCGCTCGTCGTTGAGATGAAGGCCGAGGTCGTGAAGGCCGAAGCCGAGGTTCCGCTGGCCATCGCCGAGGCGTTCCGCGCCGGCAATCTCGGGGTCATGGATTATGTGAAGTACCGCAACGTCGAGGCGGACACCTCGATGCGGAACGCGATCGCCGGACCGGATAACGGTGGCGGCGAGAGCACGATCGAGTAGGGGCGCACTATATGGACGGTCTAATTTTCTTGGGCGTCCTCATCTTCTTCTCGATGCTCGATGCTGCCCTCCGCAAGAAGAAGGCTGCGGGGGGTGGTCTCCAGCTTCCGCCTCCGGAAGAGTGGGAGGAGGAGGAGACCCATGGGGTCGACCCGGGTGGCATTCCGGGCGAGGCACAGACTCAGTACGCGGAGCCGTACGGCGTTCAGCACGGCCCCGCGCCGACGACCTCTGAAGCGTTGATCCCCAAGGATATCTGGGAGGAAATCGCAGCCATCGCGGCTGGGTCCGGCCCAACCGAGCCGCCGCCCGAGCCTGAGCCGGAACCCGAGCCTGAGTTCACGGCGCTTCAGAGAAGTCGCCAACGGGATCCGGTGGTGCCTCGGTCCCGCATGCGTGACGTTAGCGACGCCTCGCATCTCGTGCACCGCGCGCACGACGGGTTCGGTACCGACCCGTCAGAGCGTGCCCCCTCCGAGCAGGACGGGTCGGACCGGCTCGCCCAGCACTTGAGCGCGGACGCATCAGCGATTCGAAAACAGCTCGGTTCGCTGGATGGGCACGAGCTCCGTCAGGCCATGATCCTGCACGAGGTGCTCGGGCCGCCGGCGGCGTACCGAGAGGACTAGCTGCGCGGCGTTACATTTCGCCGCGGGCCATCTTCCTGAGCACGGTCTGCAGGATCCCGCCGTTGGAGTAGTACTCCACGTCGACGTCTGAATCGAGGCGCACCGTCGCTTGGAAGCGCGTCTCGGTGCCGTCCTCGGCAGTGGCGAGCACGTCGACCGACTCACCCGGGGCGAGGCCGTCGGCGACACCGGTGATGTCAAACGTCTCTCGGCCGGTGAGCCCCAGGCTCTGGGCACTCGCACCGTTCTGGTACTCGAGCGGAAGCACGCCCATCCCGACCAGGTTGCTCCGGTGGATCCTCTCGAAGCTCTCGGCGATCACGGCCTTCACCCCCAACAGGGTCGTGCCCTTTGCCGCCCAGTCGCGAGAACTCCCGGTGCCGTATTCCTGCCCGGCCAGCACCACGAGCGGCGTGCCGGCCTCCTGATATCGCATCGATGCCTCGTAGATCGACACCTCGTCACCGGTGGGGAAGTGGATCGTGTGGCCACCCTCGTGTCCATCGAGGAGAAGGTTCTTGATGCGCACGTTGCCGAACGTGCCTCGCATCATGACCTCGTGATTCCCGCGGCGTGAGCCGAACGTGTTGAAGTCCTTCACCTCGACGCCTGATTCGCGCAGGTAAGACCCCGCCGGTTCAGCCTTCGGGATCGCGCCGGCGGGCGAGATGTGGTCCGTGGTCACCGACTGCCCGAGGAGTGCCAGTACGCGAGCTCCGCGTACGTCCTCGATCTCGGGCAGATCCATGCTCATCCCCTCGAAGAAGGGCGGCCGGCGAACGTAGGTCGAGCTGTCGTCCCACTCATACAGGCTCCCTTCCTTCGGGAGGGGGAGGGCCTGCCAGTTCTCGTCTCCGGTCGTGACCATCGCGTACCGCTTGGTGAACATCTCCGGCTTGAGCGAATCCTGAATGGTGTCGCGCACTTCATCGGGCGACGGCCAGATGTCGGCCAGGAAGACCGGCTGACCGTCCTGGTCATGTCCCAGAGGCTCGTTGTACAGGTCGATGTCGATCCGCCCGGCGATCGCGTAGGCGACGACCAGAACGGGTGACGCTAAGTAGTTCGCCCGAACCAACGGATGGATACGCGCCTCGAAGTTCCGGTTCCCGGAGAGCACCGACGCGACGACGAGTCCATTCTCCTCGATGGCCTCGTGGATCTTCTCCGGCAGCGGCCCGCTGTTTCCGATGCACGTCATGCAGCCGTAGCCGACCACGTGGAAGCGGAGTTTTTCCAGGTAGGGAAGAAGGCCTGCCTGTGTCAGGTAGTCGGTCACGACACCGCTTCCCGGTGCCAAGGCCGTCTTGACCCAGGGTTGAACGTCGAGCCCGCGCTCGACCGCCCGCTTGGCGAGCAGCCCCGCACCGACCATCACCGATGGATTCGAAGTGTTCGTACAGCTTGTGATCGATGCGATGACGATCGTGCCGTCGCCAATTTCGTAGCTCTCACCGTCCGCCTCTACGGTGCAGGCGCGGCTCGGGCCGCCGCTCTGTGCGACCGCGACCGACTGCTCCTGGCCGCCCTCGCCGGCCCAACTCTCGCCCGGCCCTTCGGTGCCTTCTGCGCCGGTGCTGTCGGGCAGCGTAAACCCGGACGGAACGAGCCCGGGAAGGTCGCGCTCGAACGAGGTTCTCAGGTCGGCCATCCGAATCCGGTCCTGCGGACGCTTAGGTCCAGCGAGGCTTGGTTCCACCGTCGACAGATCGAGCTCGAGCGCCGAGGTGAAGTCGGGGTCGGGCGTGTCGTCCGTGCGGAAGAGCCCCAGCTCTTTGGAGACGCGATCGACACGCTGGACCATCTCCTCAGAACGTCCCGTGCCGCGGAGGTAGCCGAGCGTGGACTCATCGACCGGGAAGAAGCCGATCGTGGCGCCGTACTCGGGAGACATGTTCGCGAGCGTGGCCTTGTCTGGGAGTGACATGTGGCTCAACCCAGCGCCGTAGTACTCGACGAACCGGCCGACCACTCCATGGGCACGCAGGATCTCAGTCACGCGCAGCACCAAGTCGGTCGCGGTGGCGCCTTCGGGCAGTGAGCCGGTGAGCTTCATCCCGACGACCTCGGGCAGCAGCATGTAGTAGGGCTGACCGAGCACGACTGCTTCGGCCTCGATCCCGCCGACTCCCCAGCCCACGACACCGAGGCCGTTCACCATGGTCGTGTGCGAGTCCGTGCCCACCAACGTGTCCGGATACGCGAGCCAATCGCCTTCATGCTGACGGCGGTGAATCACCGACGCCAGATACTCGAGGTTGACCTGGTGGACGATCCCGGTGCCGGGTGGCACCACCGAGAAGTTGTCGAACGCCTCGGCGGCCCACCGGAGCAGGGCGTACCGCTCACGATTGCGCTCGAACTCGCGCTCCACGTTCAGCCGGAACGCATCCGCAAAGCCGGCGAAGTCGACCTGAACCGAGTGGTCGATGACGAGGTCGGCGGGCACGACTGGATTGATGCGAGCGGGGTCGCCGCCGAGCTCACGCAGCCCGTCGCGCATCGCGGCGAGGTCGACCACAGCCGGCACCCCCGTAAAGTCCTGCAGGACCACACGTGTCGGCATGAACGGCACGTCGGCTCCAGAATTCGTCGGGCTCCACTGACTCACGGCCTCGACGTGCTGCTGTGAGACGTACGAACCCCCGGCATGCCGAAGCACGTTTTCGAGCAGAATGCGGATGGAGAAGGGGAGGCGGTCGAGCGAGTCGACCACGCCGTCTTCCTGGAGCTTCGAGAGGCGGTAGAAGGACGTCGCGCCTTCGGGAAGATCTACGGTCGTGAGTGCGCCGAATGGATCGGGTCTGCTGTCCGACACGGTGGGCTCCGGAGTCGGGTGTTCTTGTAACGGACCCTAATGATCACCAAAGACGAAGGCCGTGTCAGGCGCCTCCGCGAGTGGTTCTCAGGCCATCTCAGCGAAGAACTGCGTCAGCCCCTCCATCACACGCCGCATCTCTGTCGGGCTCGGGTCTAGGGAAGACTCACCGCGCTCCCATGTCTGGCCGAGCAGGATGCCGTCTTTGCGCGGAATCATGGACAGGCTGCCCTCGCCGATGATGTAGTCCACCTCGGGCTGTGGCAGCAAGACGGTCAACTGGCCCTTGATCGGAATGAGATCGTCGTCTCCGAAGAGCTCCTTGGCGCCGAGACCCGTACAATTGATGATCAGCTTCTCAGGCAGAGCCAGAATCGCCTGCAGACTATCGAACTCGCGCACGACCAAGTCCCCGCCTGCCAACAGAACATCACGAAGCACCGCATCCAGATAGATCGAAGGCTCGATCAGCATCGTCCAGTAACGCCGCGCATAGGGTCGTGGGAACGGATGCTCGCTCGAGGACAACTGTGTGTTCGCCGTCACGAGGTCGCCGAGCGGGTCGGGAGTCGCGGGTTCTACGGGTGGGCTCTCCGACAGCGCATATCGCTCGATCCAGCGCACGCCGTAATAATCGCTGACGAGATCCTGGAAGTACCGGTGAGCCAGCCGCGCCGCCCGGCGCTGCTGCGTCAGGTACTCCGCCGTCCTCATCTCCGGATCGCCTCCTATCCCAGCGGAGAACCAAGCCGCGGACATGTTGGACGTGGTCCTCGGAGGTACGTCCTTGGCGTAGATCGTCACGCCGAGACCTTGCCTTTGAAGGAGGCGGGCGGCGGCCAGTCCGACGGCACCGCAACCGATGACCGCAGCGGTCGTCTCGCCGGTCTTCAGCGCCTCCTCCATCGCCAAATGGCCTGTGCCCCACGACATCGAGACCCCGTTTGAACCGTGTCCGTAGTTGTGGATGATCGTCTTTTCGTCGAAGCGCTCGGCGCGGACGAGGAAGCCGGACGTACGGAACGGGCGCAGCCCCACCGTGGTCCGGATCACCCGCTCGGGAGACACCAGGACCTTGGCGAAGCGTCTCGAAGAGGAGGGCTGGGGCGCGCAGCCTGCCAGTCCTGCTCCCAGCACGGCGACGCTCGCTCTCTTCAGCAGCTCGCGCCGGTTGAGCGTGGTATCCAAGGGGCGCCTCCTCCGGTGTCGCGGCAGTACGGTTCGTCGTCCGCAAGATGTCCGGGCGCTCTCGCTAGCGACAGATCAGCGGCGGGGACACCACCGCCCATCAATCATGGTTCGTTGCCGCCGGGCTCACCGACCCCCACCGCTGCTTCCTCACAGGCACCGAACCGCTCCCAGTTGTCCTTCAGAAAGTCGCCCAACCGTTCGCGGGCGAACTCGACCTGGTAGCTGGGCAGCGAACCTCTCACGGGCCCTTCCTTGAAGCGCAGGTAGATCCCGCCCACGAGGCCGCAGCCGAGCGGCTCCGCGCCGGACTCGCCCCCTTCGCCTACCGCGAAGAGCAACGATTTGATGAAGAGGTCATCTGCTGCGCCTGCTTCTCCGGGCTCGGCGAGCGTACCGGTTTTCACGAAAACTGACCAGGGTAGATCGAGGCGTCTCCATGCGTCCCCGAGTCCGGCGGCGGTACCGTCTGCCGCTACCCCTCGGATGCCCGAGAGGAAGGTCGGGTACCAGTCCTGAGAGCGTAAGCCGAGCGGCTCGGCACTGTCTTCCGTCGTTCCGCTCGCCGCGTCGACACGTGCTCGTGTCTGGGGCACGAACCGAAGCGAGTGATCAAGAGTAGAAGAACCAGGTCCATACACACGTAATCGACCACAGGAACACACGCCTTTCCGCCAAGGAGCGCAGAATGGGCCAGATCGTACTCGCCATCATCGTAATCGCCATAGGGCTCTTTGTCCGAGCGGCGGGACCCGCGCTCGGAAAGCCCGGTACGTCCGGCACTATCAAGCTCCTCGGCTACGGCTTCATGCTGGCCGGTGTCCTCTTGGTGGCGGGCAGCGGTCTTACGGTGATCGGCGTCGGCGAGGTGGGGATCAAGCACTTCCTCGGCAAGGTGGATCCGACGCCTCTGGCGGAGGGCATCCACTTCGTGAACCCGTTCGCGGAAATCGAGAAGATGTCGGTCCGCGAACAGAGCTTTCCCCCCGGCGGCGGCGTGGAGGTCATCGAAGCTCAGACGAGCGAGCAGCTCAATGTGACGCTGGAGATCGCGATCCTCTTCAAGCTGGACGGGGCGATGGCACCAGATCTGTACCAACGCCTCGGAAGTGAGGCCAGCATCAAGAGCAGCATCGTCTTGAATGCCATGCGCGATGGCGTTCGCAGCGCGATCGCGACTAAGTCGATCAATGAGATCTTCTCGCCCGAGCGTCGAGAGATCGCGGCCAACATGCTCCGCGAAATCCAGACGAAGGCGGGTGACCGGATCGAGGTCGTAGAGGTCTTCGTCCGGGACGTCCAGGCCCCGGCGCGAGTGCGGGAGGCGATCGAGGCGCGGCAGGAACGTGAGCAAGAGGTCGAGGCCGAGCGCTTCCAGACCGAGATCATCCAGGAGCGGGCGCTACAGGCGATCGAGGAAGCGAAGGGTATCGCCCAGGCCCAGAATATCATCTCGGAAGGCCTAACCCAAGCATATCTGACCTTCCACTATATCGAGCAGCTGGGCACGCTCCCGGCCGGATCCGTTGTGTATGTGCCGACCGAGGGCGGCGTGCCGCTCATGCGAATGATCGGGGGCGGGAACAACGACTAGGTCGACCGAGGGGACCGGCGTCATCGTGGCGCTGGCCCCGAACCTCGGGGGCTACGCCAGGGAGCGTCCCCGCATCGCGGCCTGACACGAAACTCCCATCGTCGCCGACCAACCAACGGGCATCCCGAATAGGTTGGCAAGTATCACTAGAACATAGAGGACGTACCTTAGAACACAGAGGTATGCCGACGAAGTGCTCGAGGAGTTGTCCGATCGTTTCAAGCTCATCGAGGTCGCGCCCGTGGAGGGCCACGGCGTGCTCATCCAGTATCTGGCCAGGCTCGACGGATCCGGAGTCGAGGGAGCCGTGATGGACCGACTTCTCAACGCTCCGTCTAGCGTCGTCAGTGCGGCAGAGCTGCGCTCCCTCAAGGGACTCAAGAAATTTTCATGACAGATAGCGACGATCTGACCGGCATGACGTGTGAGGCCTGCCATCGCGATGCGCCAAAGGCCACCGAAGAAGAGATCGCCGAGTTGCGTGTCCAGATTCCCGATTGGGAGCTCGTCACGCGAGACGGCATCGATCGGCTCGAGCGCGGGTTCGCCTTCCCGGACTTCGTAAGCGCTATCGCCTTCACGAACAGCGTGGGCGAGCTGGCCGAATCGGAAGGCCACCACCCCGCGCTGCTCACCGAGTGGGGCGGAGTCACCGTGACGTGGTGGACGCACAAGATCCGCGGCCTGCATCGCAACGACTTCATCATGGCGGCGAAGACCGACGAGATCTTCAGCTAGAAGTGCCATCTCCTAGCTCGGGCTCGATCTCCACCTGCATTCGAGCGTGTCCGACTCGGAGTGCGACCTCTACCTGATCGGGCGTATCCGCCTTGGCGAAAAGGAATCCGAGGTATCGATTTCCCTCGGGCAAGGGGACCACGGTCTGGCCCAATGGGATCGTGATCTCGAGTCCCGTGATGCCCGGAACCTCGAGCGCGGCATCCAACCCGCCGACCTGGCGCAGGACTCCGGCCCTGGGAATCGGAAGCATCATGACGCCCGCAGCCCCTGCCTCTCGAACAAAGCCGTGAAGCGGCATGCCCAACGCATGTCGCAAGATGAGCTCCTCGAGGGTCGCGTCCGGATCAAATCGGAGGATCGTAGAGCACCGGCCTCCGATTGAGCGTGCGGCGATCTCGAGCAATGCGACTTGGTCCGCGTCCACACGCAGCTCTGCGTGAACAGGGCCGTCAGACAGGCCCAAGTGGGTAGCGCATCGCTGTACGAAGGAGACGATGTCCTCCTGAACCCTGTCGGGAAGACGCGAAGGCGTCACGAGGATGGTCTCCTCGAAGAACGGCCCCTCCATCGGGTCCGGCTTGTCGAGGATCGCCAGGGTGAGGAGTCGACCCGCAACGACGATCCCCTCGACCGCCACCTCACGTCCGGGGAGGTAACCCTCGATCAGGACTGTGTCCGCCGGCCCGCCGTCTCGGCCAACGGTGACGCTCCCCTCGAGGATGGCGCGAATGCGGTCCCATGCGCGGACGAACTCTTCCGGCGCATCAGCCCGAATCACACCCCGGCTCGCCGAGAGCGATAGCGGCTTGAGAACACAGGGAAAGCGGGTCCTTGCGGCGACTCGGACCGGATCGTCTCCGAGTGAGGCCACCCGGAACCAGGGTGATGAGACCCCAGCCGCTGAGAGTCGCTCCCGCATCAGACCCTTGTTCCGGGCAAGTAGGACAGCCTCGGGCGAATGATGCGCCAGGCCGAGAGCCTCGGATGCTGCCGCCGCCAGCGTCGTGAAGTCGTCCTCGGCCGCCACGATCGCCGCCAGGGGATGGTCCGACGCGAAGTGCACGACCGTGGCCAGCGATCGGTCGATGTCCTCGACGCTCAATCTGAGCGTGCCGCCAGGAGCGAGATCGGCCAGCACCTGCCTGTGATTCGAACCAACCGTCACGTCCACGCCGAGGCGGCGGGCCGCTAGGAGAAAAGCTTCGGCTCGATAACTCGTTCGCGCGAAGAGGAGAAGTAGCCTAGCCAAGAACGGTACACCCTTCGAGTGCCCGCTACTTCGCGGAGGTGAAGTAGGGGCTATCGCCCGCCGAATGGTTGGTTACGTCTTCGATGCCCACGATCTCCGGCACCTTTTCCCTGAGGATTTTCTCGATCCCCTGGCTCAGCGTCACGGAGGCCATTCCGCAGCCCTGACACCCTCCGCCCATCTGGAGGTAGACGATATCGTCCCTGACTTCGACCAACGTCACGTGCCCGCCATGCTGAGCCACTCCAGGGTTCACGTGTTGGTCGATCACCTGCTGAACTCGGTCCGCGAGAGGCCCCTCCAACGGACTGGCGCCGATCGGCTCCAGGTTGGGGTTCTCCACTCTGAACCCGCTCTCCGTCGGCGTTTCGACCCAGTCCACGCGGGCACCGTCGAGGATCCTCGCGCTCTCGGGGTCCATCACGACCTCGAACCCGGGGTCATCGAACACGACGTCCTCTTCGCACATCTCACCACGGTCGATGAGCGTGATGTCGTATCGGGGATCGAGCGGTGAGGGGCTCGCGACGTGGATGCGTAGAGCAAACGCGGCGTCGCTTTCGTTCCCGAGAAAGGCAAGGACTGTCTTTCTCGCGAGGTCCGTAAACTCGACAGGTGCCTTCGTGGTGTTGCTCATCGGTGGTGCGTCGCCTCTAGGTTGGTCCATGGAGGAGTCGCAAACTAGCGGCTGTCCGATTCCGTCGCACTTCGCCTGAGGGCTCGAACCATGATCAAGATGCCAGACGCACGTCTTTCAGTCGGAGATGTGGTGAGGCACAAGTTGTTCGACTACAGAGGTGTAGTCGTCGGTGTCGATGCGCACTTCCGTGGAACTGACGAGTGGTACGAAGCCGTCGCCCGCTCGAGGCCACCCAAGCACCTCCCTTGGTATCATGTTCTGCCGCATGAAGCCCAGCATCAGACTTATGTGGCCGAGCGCAACCTAGAGCCAGATGGCAGCGGCCTGCCCATTAGCCATCACCTGGTCGAGCGCTACTTCAGTGATTTCAGCGATGGCCGGTACATCAGCAATTCTCCGATCCACTAGGGATCCGCTTTGCGCTTCGAGGGGTACGCGAGCGGAGAGAGAGCAGCCGGCTCGTGGCTCTTCTTAAGTGTCAGTCCTCAAGCTCCACCTCGTCGCCCCGGAGGCGATTCGCGGCGAGGGAGAGCGGCAAGGCCGTGACACGGTCGGGCCAGCTATCGGGGTTCTCGGCCACCTCCTGCCGTACCGCAAGGCAGTGGGCACGCAGTTCGGCAACGTCGAGCCCGAGGTAAGCGGCTGGATAGGCGTCCAGACGTGCCAAGGTCTTTTTGAGCTGAGCCCGGACACCGTGCGCGTTCCCCCGCTTCCAGTGAACCCATGCGCTGGCATAAAGGATCAGGCCCTGGTAGAAGTCGCTCCCGCTCCTGCGCCACGCCTCCTCCAAAGCCTCGTGGCTGTCCCAGAAGCGACTCGCTCCGTAAAGCTCCAAGAACTGCCGGAGGGGGCCGGGAAGGCGAGCCTCGAGTGAGGCGTCATCTGACGTCCACCGTCCCGTCCCTGGCATCGTC
>Ga0066376_10000222_pt1 | contig 50996 bp, 45 predicted proteins | sample Knorr_S15_td_Bot_FD_77009 | JGI IMG/M metagenome (GOLD analysis project Ga0066376, IMG submission 77009) | Marine microbial communities from Southern Atlantic Ocean transect - Knorr_S15_td_Bottom_ad_5009_LV_A | ecosystem: Environmental > Aquatic > Marine > Oceanic | place: Southern Atlantic... | reverse complement strand
GGGTTTTTTCATTTAAGGAGAATAATTTATGAAGTGAAGGGAGATAAAACTCTCAACAATTGAATAGAGATGACGAGTGGCGTTAGGGACAGGCCCGTTGATCGCCCGCCAACCTAGATATATGAAGGTGGTAATTCCTGCACATCCGACACAAGTAAACATATCGGCACGAACCCGTCACCTTGGCGGGTTTTTTATTGCCCGAAGTAAGGAGAGATTTGACTACGAAGCACAAATCAACATCGAAAATATTGGCTGAACTCGGCATGAGACACACCCTGTTTCACACCAAGAACAATGGGGCTTATGCGGAAGTCAAAGTGGGAGATCACGTTGAAGTCTGGCCAGTGAACTCGTTGCAGTATCGACAGTTATTGACCGGAGATTACTATCGAAATTTCAATGATGTGCCCGACGAAAAGTCATTGAATCAGGCGATTGCACTACTTGCTGCACGAGCGATCTATGACGGAAAACAGAGAGACGTATCCACCAGAATCAGAAATGGATTTGGGTCAATATTTGTCGATTTAGCCGATGACGACTGGCGATCTGTGATTATTGGGCGCAACGGATGGAAGATGCACCAGAAGCCATACTTCACTCGAAATAACGGAATGATGGAACTGCCTGAGCCGACAGAAGGGACACTGCGAGACCTCCGTCCCTTCGTGAACCTAGACAACGATCAGTGGCTTCTGCTCCAGATGTTTCTGGTTTCGAGCTTGCGACCGCAAGGCCCATTCTGGATATTGGCATTGAACGGTCGGCAAGGTTCGGGTAAATCGTTGTTGTCACGGGTTATTCAGAAACTAATCGACCCACAGACCGTACATTCACAAAAGCTTTTCACCAATGAACGAGACTTGGCGATTTCAGCGTCGAATAGGCACCTGCTGGTCTATGACAATCTGAGCAACATAACTGCAAGGCAATCAGATGATCTGTGCAGAGTTTCAACAGGTGATGGGCTAAGCACGAGAAAGTTGTACACGGACACTGAAGAAATTCTTCTTCAAAGCTCCAATCCCGTAGTGATCAATGGAATTACAAACCTGATCGAGCGGCCCGATCTTGAAAGCCGAAGTTTGCAGCTAACGCTTCCAGTTCTGAACAGTCGGAAAAGTGAAGAACAGTTCTGGGACGAGTTCGACGAAGCTTGGGCGGGAATACTCGGCGGTCTGTACGAGGCAGTTTCGGTGGCATTCCAGCGTCGTGATCAAATAGTGGTCAATGAAAACGTACGGATGCTCGACCCATATAAGTGGGCATTGGCCGCAGAACCTGCACTGGACTGTGAGCAGGGAGACGTGCAACGGGTGTATGAGGGCCGAACACAACGTCAGCACGTTCAACTGCTGAATAGCGACCCATTGGCATCAGCAATTGTTCAGATAGTCAAAACAAAATGTGGAACTGATCATAACCGATTGGTCGCTGGTTCAAGTCCAGCCGGGCCCACCAGCTTCACCGCTCAGTGCCTGAGCGCGTGTTGGGATGGCCTGCCATTCGGGCCGCTGCGGCTCCTGTGAAGCGACCGGGGACGATCGATTCAGACACCCTTGAAGTCATGGGCTGGAAGGGCATTGTGATTTTGCGGAGGTACACGGCAGCGGTGATCACAGAACTGGCCCAGGCTGCGCACGTGCGATACAGTCCTGCCGACGCACTCTGAAATCATTGAAGGCATGAGGGCTGGGACGAGTGATCAAGCGATTCTCTGTGGCGTGGTTGTGTCTGATGGCACTGTCGCTGATCGTGTTCGCATGTTCGGCAGATACAGAACCAAATGCGCAAAGTCAGGATTCAGAGTCGGCCAAGTCTGAGCCAGAGCCGACCTTCGTGCGTGTGGCAGTCACAACTATTCCATTCGACACGCCTACTCCGACAGCGGTTGGGAAGACTGAGCCAAAGTTCATTGCAGAGCAGCTTGCCGACCCTGTATTCCCCGACTGGCTAGACCCCGAGGTTGCCACTGAGAGACCGACAGATGATGAGATTAATGCAGGTTGGCGAGAATTCCTTGCTGACTCGTTTATCACGTTAGGGCCGGGATGGGAGCAGCATCTCTGTGCTGACGCAACGGTAATTTTTGAAACCATTCCCGGCGAGTTCGGGTGGGACGTGACACGCACCGCTGCCATGTCAAGCCGGGATTGGGGAAAAATCGCCCTGACTCACATTATTCTTTCCGGTCAATCTGAGGGGAGAAAAAACACTTCTGCATTGCTTTCCAGACAAGGCGGGAATATTTGGCAGCAGGAAATAACAAAACCTGTAGTGTTGGAGGTCAAACGTAGCCTGAAGTGCCTTGAACTCGCCGCTGAGTGAACGGGCGGGGGGATGGCCTGCCAGGTGGGTCGGTCCGGTCCGCCGCGACTACCTTTGCGATTGAACTTGCAGTTCAAGGGCGGCCAATTCGGTACGATTTCCTCCGCTCGATCGGAGTTCGGGCCGCTGCGGCTCCTACGAAGCGACCGGGGACGATCGATTCGGACGTTCTTGAAGTCACGGGCTGGATAGACATCGTGATGCTCCGACGATGTACGGCCACTGTCGAGACTGGATTGACCCAGGCTGCACAAGTCGCATGCATTCCGGCTGATGCACAGCGATTTCGACTAAAGGCAGGGATGGTCAGGGTAGGTATGTAAATGCGAACTGGTAGTGTGCCGCGCCCAGAATCAGGACCGATTCAGCACCTATTATCGTGCGAGGGAACCAAACTGAGCAATTATGATTCGCAGGTGGATTTTCACTGTTCCTGAACCAGAACTGCATGTGCAAGCTGAGGTCATTCTGATGGAGAATCCATCGCTACAGCTGACCAGAGAGCGGCTTCTTGACTTAGATCAGATCGCCAACATCGCCGCGGGTGCGATGTCGATTGGCGAGGTTTACGACGCCATCGATTTGATCGTAGGCCGGTTGATACCAAACGACGGATTGATCCTGAATCTCCTTGAGCCGGACAGAACGCTTTTCAGAGTTGTCTTGCGGACGGGTATAACTCCCCAGAACCGTGCGCCCGGCGAAGCCTACGATGTTTCCGGGACGGTGTTTGAGGCGCTTGTAACCTCGGAAACTCCAGTGCGAGTGACGGCCCGCACTATCGGTGAGGCAACATCGAAATACCTTGGCCTTGAAGGGGCATTCCGGGCTGGATACCGATCGTGGCTTGGTGTATCCCTTTTCTCGCACGGCGTTGCCATTGGCGGACTGCACATCCAACGAACACGACCGGATCCATTCTCAGACTTCGATGTCGACCTGCTACGACGGGTCGCCATACATGTCGGCGCCACGTCAGGCAAGCATGAAGTATTGAAGCAGCGAGAAGCTGATCGGGTTCGTGATCAGGTGCTGGTAGAAGTCGGAAAAATACTTGCGCTGACAAATAGCGTTCAATACGCCGTCGACCAGACTGCCGTCGCGCTCAGAGCTGCGATGCCAGTGGACCGACTAGTCGTCTCAATCTGGAACCCGACTTCGCAGTCGATGCGCGATGTCGCTCGATGGGGTCTCGACGTTCCCGGGTGGGATGAAATTATTGACAAGCCGTCAAAGGTTCTGAGTCCGGCACATTTCGATCTGGATCGCCCATTCATGATCGTTTCCACCCGTACGATTATGGAGGCTGACGAAGAGGCAAACCCCGCTCTGTTTTATGGGCGCCAGGCTGGCCTCGTTTCCATGCTGGTTGCATCAATGGTTGAGGACAGAAAGCGAACTGGGAACATCTCGGTAAGGTCAATAACCGAGCACGCGTACTCGGCCAGAGACGCCAGATTATTTCAGGAGATTGCTTCGCAGTTCACTCACTATCTGAGTGCGCGCAGTGCCAGAATTTCAGAACGGACCGCAGTTCAGCAATGAGAGAGGGCGATTTCCGATCGAAAGATTGCAGCCGCCCAACTGGAGCTGCACCAGGCGCGCCAACGAATTCTTGACTCGATTTCACACGAACTGCGTACCCCACTGACTGTCATTACGGCCAGAGCAGATATCTTGTCGAGACAACTTGAGAATCCAGGACGGAAAATTGCCGACGGTCTCGATGCGATAAAGCGGTCTTCGGAAGACTTGAAAATCCTCGTCAATCGATTAATTGATCACGCCGCCCACACGATTTCAACATCGTCTGAATCGTTCCATGAAATAGATTTGGACGAATTGCATCAACTTATCTTGCTCGATTCGAATGCCAAGTTTGGCGATAGGGATATCCGCTTATCGATAGAGCGCGACTCACGCGCTGCGAAGATTCGGTGCGACCCGGGCCAATTAGTTTCGGCCATCTCGGAACTAATCGATAATTCTGTCAAATACGGGCCGGATGATCGTCAAATAATGGTCGATATCGCTGCCAGCGACAATTTCGCCCTGGTAAAAGTTGAAGACGCAGGAACTACCCTTTCTGAGGAAGCAGTCCTTCCGCTATTCGAACTGTTCGAAAGGGGACAACTGCTTGGAGATGGCGCGACCCGCGGGGCAGGGCTCGGTCTTCCCTACTCGGCGATGGTTGCGAGATCGCATGACGGTTTCGTCTCGTTTCGAAACGGTGATACCGGGAGTTCAGTTTTCATCGTCAACATTCCACTCGCCCCCGGTTAGTCGGCGGGCCCGGCAGGACCTGGGCCTGCGACCAGGCTGCAATCGCGGATATGATCTCCTCGGCTTGACCGTTTTTTAGTGCTGCGCAGAATCGTCGGGATGGAAATGATTGCTGGTTCGAGAGACATACCGCTTGAGAGCGTTATCAACGTTCGCGATGTTGGCGGCATCAGGACGACCTCGGGCAGTGCCGTCAAAAGAAACCGGTTGATACGTGGAGGCAGGCCGGACAACATCACGGCGAGTGACCTGGATATTCTTACAGAGCAGTTTGAAGTTACGCTGTTCGTCGATGTTCGCTGGCCGCGCAACTTCGCCCTGGCGGACGACTCTGAAATTGTTCGGCAGGGCGTGAAGAGGATCAATCTCCCCCTGGCGGTCGAAATCCCTGGGAGCGGAGAGATGACCGACGGTCCCCTCGGCCTGATAGAGTCTGGAATCCCTGCCGATTTTCGGACCAATTATCTGCAGCGGTTTGAAAATCCGGACCGAATCTCGAAGGTGATGCAGGCCGTGGGCGGTGCGCGGGGAGCTTCGTTCCTGCACTGCACCGCCGGAAAAGATCGGACAGGAGTGCTCATTGCGATCGCGCTATCTGCGATAGGAGTTCATCGCGACGATGTGGTTGCAGATTATGCTGAATCAGGCAGATTTTCAGAACCGCTTTTCGAGGACGTCCTGGGCCGGTCCGAAAAGTTCCAGCGCGTCCGGGGTTCGCTGGATCCTGAGGTTCTTTACAGCTACATGAGCGCGCCGCCCGAAGTGATGGTGGACGTGCTTCACAGGGTCGATGAGAAGTACGGGTCGCCCCGGCAGTACCTGCTTGATTTACCCGCCGGCGGGCGAATAGTCGAAAACCTTGAACGCAAACTGCTTGGTTGAGTCGCTCGCCCTCCACTCGGGCGCCGGTAGCGACACCCCGGTCACAGGCGCGCTATCCTTCGCTGCCAAGTCATTACTCACGAACGTGTCATGGACAGGCCACATATCAGGTCGATACTCGGACGCTCTTGAAGCACCCGGTCGATTTGCCCGCCGGACAGGCGTGGGAGAAACAGGACGAATATGAAAGCGATTGTCTACCGCAGGTACGGTTCACCTGATGTGCTCAGCTTCGAAGAGGTCGAAAAGCCGGTTCCCAGGGCCGATGAAGTGCTGGTGAAGGTCCACGCGACGTCGATAAACGATTGGGACTGGGGACTACTGCGCGGCAGGCCGTTCATTAATCGGATTTCAGGTATTTTCAGGCCAAAGTACAAAATACTTGGTTCGGACATCGCGGGCCGGGTCGAAGCGGTTGGCATTGCCGTAAATCGGTTTCAACTGGGCGACGAGGTATTTGGAGATCTTTCGCGCGACAACTGGGGCGGGTTTGCCGAGTATGCCTGCGCTCGTGAAATCGCACTGGCCCCTAAGCCGGCCAACATGACCTTCGACGAAGCGGCGGCGGTGCCTCAGGCGGGGGTTCTGGGGCTGCAGGGCATGCGCGACAAGGTGGAGATTAAGCCGGGACAGCACGTCTTGATCAACGGCGCGGGTGGTGGTGCGGGTTCGTTTGCGGTGCAGATCGCGAAGTTGATGGGAGCTGAGGTGACCGGCGTGGACAACACTGAAAAGTTGAACAGCATGCGATCGGTCGGGGCCGATCATGTCATTGATTACACCCGGGAAGATTTCACCAGGAACGGCCTGCGCTACGACCTGATTCTCGATATGGCGGCACACCATTCGATCTTCGACTACAGGCGTGCGCTGAATCCGGGAGGGACTTATGTCATGGAGGGCGGTGCCACGATGCGCCTGGTCCAGATCGCGTTCCTGGGGCCGTGGTTTTCACGGTTCGGCAGCAAGAAGATGAGCATCCTGCTGCACCAGCGAAATAAGGGGCTGGCATATCTCACCGAACTCCTTGAGACAGGCAAGATAGCCCCGGTTATCGACAGGCGCTATCCGCTGAGCGAGACGCCCGATGCTTTCAGGTATTTTGGTGGAGGGCACCACAGGGGAAAAATTGTCATTACCGTGTAAGGCCCGAACTGCCGTGGGCCGACGAAAAATGCATGTTTAAACCCGCAGTGACCTAGGAACACTCGATGAAAGCGATCGTTTTCCGCAAGTACGGTTCAGCCGATGTCCTTGCGCTTGAAGAGGTGGAGAAGCCGGTCCCACGGGGCGATGAAGTCCTGGTAAAGATTCACGCCGCGTCGATAAATTCGTGGGACTGGGATGTCCTCAGGGGTGCGACGCCAATCGCCCGCCTTACGAGTGGCGGTCTCCGAAAACCCGGGGGGAAGATCCTGGGTACCGACATTGCCGATCGAGTAGAAGCGGTGGGGAGCGATGTCAGGCGTTTTCGGCCGGGTGATGAGGTGTTCGGGGAGTTGAGCTGGCGTTTCATTTCGCTCGGATGGGGCGGTTTTGCCGAATATGCCTGCGCCCGTGAAAGTTCAATTCTGCAAAAGCCAGCTGGCATGACTTTCGAGCAGGCGGCGGCCATACCGCAGGTCGGGGCCCTTGCGCTCGGCGGGCTTGGCTATAACGGGGATATTCAGTCCGGGCAGAAAGTTTTGATGAACGGCGCGGCTGGCGGTGTGGGTACGTTTGTGGTGCAGATCGCAAAGTCGTTCGGGGCAGAAGTGACCGGGGTCGACAGCACGGAGAAACTCGACATGCTGCGTTCGATTGGCACAGACCACGTGATCGATTACACGCAGGAAGTTTTCACCCGCAACGGCCAGCAATACGACCTGATAATCGATGTTGCGACTCACCGCTCAGTATTCGATTACAAGCGTGCGCTTAGCCCCGGCGGAGCCTACTGCGTGATCGGGGGTTCCCAGCTCAGATTTTTCCAGACGATGTTCCTGGGCATCTGGATTTCGATGCTCGGCAGTAAGAAAATGGGCACGGTGGGGGCGAAACCGAACGAGGGTCTGGACTTGATCCTGGAACTGTTTGAAGCCGGTAAAGTAACCCCTGTGATCGACAGGACCTACCCGCTGGACGAGGTTGCTGAAGCATTTCGCTACTTCGGCGGTGGGCACGTCAAGGGAAAGATCGTCATCACAATGTAACGACCTGACCGGTCAGGCCAGGCAGTTGTGCTCGTTGTCACCCACCCGGAATAACCGGCAGGATGAGCCGGGACGGGTACTCAGCAGAGTGGAATACGGCCTGCTGGGCCACCCTCATTTCGGTTTCGCTGTAGAGGCGGCCACCCGTGTTGAGGTTGCGGTCGTATCTCGGGAAGTTTGACGACGAGACTTCAAGCCGGATCCGGTGCCCCTTCTTGAATACGTTGCTCGTCACACCGACCTTGATTTCGTACTCGTAGACCGTACCGGATTCCAGCAGCACCGCCTTGTCGAAGCCCTGCCGATAGCGCGCCCTGATGATCCCGTCGCACAGATTCTTCGCATAGCCCGTCGGTGAAACGTCCACCAGCATGGCGGTCCAGTCGGTGTCCAGCCCATCAGTGGAGGCGAAAAGTTTCAGGCGGACTGGACCGGTCACTTCGAGATCGTCGGTCAACACGTCGGTCGTGTAGCAGAGCACATCCTGGCGCGCCTCGGCCGGGCGCTGGTCGTATGGCCCCCACGGGACGATGCCGGGGGAGCAGCAGTTGTTGCCGCCCAGGGTTTGCACAGGGAATTCGGGGTCGTAGGTGAAGCGGTCGGCCCGGTCGCTTGAGACCGGTCCGCCGCCGAGCGGTTCAGTTGATAGCCTGCCGTCCCCTCTTGCCGTGTTCGCGCCGCCGCCGGAACCCAGGTTCCACGACTGCCAGTCGGTCCGGGCCAGCGGCCATTCCTGTTCATCCCGCCACCTGTTGACGCCCATAACGAACAACCTGATCGGGGCTGCGTCAGCGCCGGAACCGTCGTTCTTCAGCCACCTGTCGAACCATTCCAACTCGATGGAATCGAGGTCGAGTTTAGACCCTGCCCCGAAGTCGATATCACCCGTCCTGGTCGATGTGCTCAGCGCGTGGGGCCACGGCCCGACGATCAATTTCGAGTCGCGTGCCGCCGCGGTGCCTCCCCGCTCCCTGAGACCGGTGAAATTGTCAAAAGTATCGACTGCATAGAGGTCGTACCAGCCACCCATAATCAGGGACGGGACCTCGATCTCGTCGAACCGCCTGTCGGTATTGACCTCGTTCCAGTACTCATCGTCGTCGGGGTGTGCGAGCCAGTCCTGCCAGAACTCGAGATCCCGTCCTGCGTTGCCAGCGAGATTGGTGAGCGGGAGCGATCGAAACGCCTCGGTCCAGTTGTGAAAATCGATACTCTGGCCGGTGCGACCGTTGGTCCGCATCCCCCATGTCATCATCACGTTTAGTTGGAAGGCCCCGCCCGGGTGCATCAGGCCCTGGTAGTAGTCGGTGCACATTACCCGGGGCACCATGGCCTTCAGATACTTGTTCTTCAGGGGCGCGCTGAGCCACTGGACGCATGCGCCGTAGGACGCGCCTGCCATGCCGATGTTTCCATCACACCAGTCCTGCTGGCCAACCCACTCCTGGGTGTCGAACCCGTCATCGATTTCCTGGTGGAAGGCATAGTACTCGCCCTGTGAGTCCCACCTGCCCCTGACGTCCTGCATGACGCACACGTACCCCCGGTTCGCCAGGCCCCGCGCCTTGACGATGACCGGGTCCATGTTGTTGCTGTAGGGCGTGCGCATCAGAACAACCGGGAACGGCCCTTTCGCCTTTGGAAGATAGATATCTGCCGACAATTCGATGCCGTCCCGCATCGGAACTTTTACATCCAGCCGCATCTCGACTTCAAAGTTGTCACCCATTTCCGTTGCCGCTCCTGCTATTGAATCGCCCAGTAATGAATAAAAATCTGGTCAGATCTTCGCCGCTACGCCCCCGTCGATGTTGATGATTTCACTTGTGATGAACCGTGATTCGCCGGACACGAGGAAAAGCACCAGGTTTGCCACGTCGAGGGGGTAGCCCGGCCCTTCAATGATCTGCATCAGATCGAACAGCTTTTCGAACGCGTGGTGGCCGCCGTCGGCGTCGGTGATGGTCCCACGCGTTGCTCCCGGCGTCATGATCTGGCCGGGCCGGATACCGTTGACCCTGATGTTGTGGGTGCCACCGACACCGGCCATGTAGCGGGTGAGGGCATCGACCCCGGCCTTGGCGGCCCAGTACGAGGATGAAGTCGAGCCGAACAATTCGTGCATTTTGGGGCTGGCACCCCGCTGGGCTGCGAGCGACGACATGTTTACGACCGCACCGCCACCGGCGGCGACGAGGTGCGGCCACACGGCGCGGCTCATGTAGAACGTCCCGTTCAGATTCACGTTGATCACGCGGCTGAACTCTTCGGTTGGCTCGTCGGGAAAATGGCCCCTACCACCCCCGCCGGCGTTGTTGAACAGGATGTTTATGCTGCCATATGTTTCGGCAGCTCTTGCAACGGCCGACTCGACCGAGTCTTCGTTCCCGACATCGCAGGCGATGAAAGTTGCTTCACCGCCGTCGTTTCTTATTGCCGCCTCGACGGCCCGACCCTGTTCCTCACGGCGGGCCATCAGGATGACCCTGGCCCCTTCCTTCGCAAACAAGTGCGCCGTGCCCTCGCCGATGCCGCTGTTTCCCCCGGTGATGATCGCAACCTTGCCATCGAGTCGATTTACCACGTTTGTTCTCCCTGGTTGTGAAGCGGCAATTCTAGGCGACATATCGACCCGTCGGCCCGGCTGGCGGGTTTACGGGGGTCAATTGGAAGTTCTTACATCGATCTGCTGAATGCCGACCGGGATTGCACCGGTCAGGGTTTCGATGCCGTTTTCGTTGACAAGCACTGTGTCACTGCACCCGATCGCCCCGAAACCCTCGAGTCGCAAGGTCGTGATCACATGGAACGACATTCCGGCCAGGAGAGGTCTGTGCTCGTCGCGGTTGATTGAAAATGTTTCGCCTTCATCCCATCCGGGCGGGAATGCGATTCCGATGCCGTATGCGATGCGCCGGCCTTGCCGGTAGCCGATCTCTGCGTCGTCGATGACCGCTCGTCCCGCTTCGAACACTTCGCTTGCCGGAACGCCCGGGCGCATCATGTTCCTGGCTGTTTCGAGCGCCGTTTTTGCGACCTCTCCGGCGCGCTGGACGAGCTCCGGCGGGTCTCCGATGAAGACACTCCTCGTGTGGGCGGCGTGATAGCGGTTCGAAGAGCCGGGGATTTCGAGGAAGACCAGTTCGCCGCGGCTAATACTTTTTGGCGACCAGGTAGCGTGCACCAGTCCGGTCCGTGTGCCGGACGTTATGAAGGCCGGGAGTCCGGTGTATTCGGAACCTACCAGGTCGAGCGCGGTGTGCACCGCGGCGGCAACTTCGAGCTCGGTGGCCCCGTCGCTGACCGCGGCCATTCCGGCCTGCATTCCCAGTTCGGAAAAACGGGCCGCTTTTCGGAGGTAATCCTGTTCTCGGGGCGACTTGATCAGGCGGCACGACTCGATCAGGCCAGCGCCGCCGGGTAATTTCGCGCCGACCAGGGTTGCGCCGGGCAATCGGGCTGCAAGACTATCTCGCAGTTCGACGGAGAGGAACCATGACCGCGTTTCCAACCCGATCCTTCCCGAGTCGAGTCCCAGCTCTTTGAGCAGCCCCGCTGTGACCTCGGCCCAGTCCGAGGTGTCGGGGTAGATTCGCACATCGTCCACCCAGCAGTATTCGGGGACCAGCGACGCTTCGTGGGGCGGCGCAATGAAGACAGGATCGGCATCCAGCGGCAGGACCAGGGCCTGGTGCCAGTAGTAGCCGGGTGTCTGGTAGCCGGTCAGGTAAAAGATGTTTTCGGGGGTGTGGACCAGGAGCGTGTCCAGTTCGCTCAGTTCCATGAGGCCCCTGACGTTGCGGAGTCTCTGTTCGTACTCTTCGAGTGGAAATAACCGGGTGCGTGGCGGTTTCATCTGGGATTCGGCAATTCACAGTTGGCTGGCAAGCCCGAAATGTAACACCGGCAGCAGAAAATAATAGGGGCACCGTGGCGCACATTTTCAACGTACCAGGGCACCTGTCTACGTCGCGCGGCTAATCGAGAAAACCACCGGAAACCCCACTTGTTGCACTCCGGGGCACCACGATCACATAGTGAAAGGGCTGCGAAAATGGTTATGGGTCTCTCCTCGACCCCGAGTGCAAGGTGGTGTGGAAGTGTCGAAGAAGATACTGATAGTCGAGGATGAATCCGACATTCGCGCTGCACTGGTTGCATGGCTCGAAGACGAAGAGTACGAAGTCGCCGAATCAAGCAACGGCATCGATGGGCTGGCGGAGTTCGAGCGGTTTCATCCGGATTTAGCCCTGCTCGACATGAATTTGCCGGGAGCGAGCGGGATCGACCTGTGCCGGAGAATCACCCCTGGATTGGAGGAAACGTTCACCGGCGGTATCCAATGGGGCGCCTCGGCAACCCCGAGGAGATCAAGGGACCGCGATTTTCCTGGCGTCTGACGCTTCGAGTTTCGTGACCGGGGCGATTCTTCCTATGGACGGCGGCAACCTGGCCATGAACGCGGGTGGCACGTATCCCGGCAGTCCCAGGGGGTATGCGTAGGCTGCCACGCAGACTGGATTCCGCCGGCAGACTTAGTACTGAAATTCGGCGCTTTCACTGCTCTCGAATTGCCTGCGCATCTGCATCCTCACCAGCCTGATCTCCCCGTACGAATAGTCGTCGCCAAGTTCCTCTTTGACCGGGATCAGCAGTCCGTTCTCATGGGAGCGCAGCGCCGCACTTATCGTCTCGATACGATCGGGTGCTGGCATGATGCTGCTGAAGTCAACGGTGGAGTCGGTCTGGCCGATTTTCTCAAGGTGACTGAATATCGTGTTAACGGCAAGTCCGCGCTCGCGGGCGATCTCATCGACGCTGTAGTTTTCTGAGAACAGACGTTTTGTCTCGCTAAGACTGGCACTGAGAGATTTTTTGGCAGATGAAGAGTTGCCAGGCGACGTTCCATGGGATTTGCGCCTGGTGGAGCCCCGGCGCGGTGTCGGATGGGCACGCGGCGACAGTCCCTTTTCAGCCGAATACTCGACAATGACCGGCAGAAACTCGTCGGCCAGCTGGTCCAGCTTGGTTGCACCCACCCCGGAGATCGCACCGAACGCATCGCGATCAGGTGGCAGGTAAAAAGCCATCTCCCGTAGCGACGCGTCGCCGAAAATAACAAATGCTGGCACATTCTTTTCATCTGCGATTCGCTTCCGGAGACTGCGAAGCTTCTCGAACAGATCGGGGTCGTAATCAAATTCCCTTTCACTGCCGTTTCTTGAACCGCCTCGTGATCGCAAACGTGTGGATTTGGACCGCGATTGAGACTGCGGCACCCGGGCCAGGGTGAGGGTCGTGCGGTCCTGGAGAAAGCTCCGGCCTTGGGGCGTGACCGAGACTGTGCGGTATTCACCCGGCGAGACGGCCAGCAGACCTTCGTCCTGGAGCAGGCCAAACATCTCTCTCAATTCATCGGCCCGGTTATCCGGGGCTATTCCGTGGACCGACAGCTGATCGTGTCCCATCTCAAGCACTCTTTTTGCCTGTGAGCCTCGCAGGACATCAATCACATGTTTGGCACCGAAGCGCTGGCCGGTGCGGATAACGGCGGAGAGAATTTTCTGGGCGATTTCTGTCGCGTCGAACTCTTCTTTAACCGATACACACACGTCACAGCCACCGCACCCGCCACCCGCATCACCATCGGCCCCGGCGGTCCACTCCTCGCCGAAGTAACCGAGGATGAACTGCCGCCGACAGGTGCGGAGCTCGCTGTACTCCACCATTTTCGACAGCTTGTCGGCCGCGTGCCGGCGTTCATCGGCATCCTCGATCCGTCTGATGAAAATGTCCTGCTTGACCCGGTCGCCGTACGAGTAGAACAGCACGCAATCGCTGGGGAGGCCGTCGCGCCCGGCCCGCCCCGTTTCCTGGTAGTAACCCTCGAGAGTTTTCGGAAGGCTGTAGTGCACCACTAGGCGGACATCGGGTTTGTCGATTCCCATGCCGAACGCGATCGTCGCCACGATGACCGACGTTTCATCTCTGATGAACCGGTCCTGCGTTGCCCGGCGAAGATTGCTTTCGAGACCGGCGTGGTAGGGCGTCGCATCGATGCCATGTGATGCGAGGTCGGCGGCGAGGTTCTCGGTATCTTTACGCGAAAAACAGTAGACGATGGCGGACTGATTTTCGTGGCGGCGCAGAAGCTCGAGCAATTCATCGAACGCCTGCTGCTTGGGCCTGACGGTGTAGGTGAGATTGGGCCGGTTGAAGCTGGAAATGTACAATCCGCCGCCTTCCCCACCGCCCTTTATGCGGAGCTGATCGACGATATCGTTCCGCACTTCCTCGGTAGCGGTCGCCGTGAGCGCGATTACCGGCACACCGGGAAGCCGACTGCGGAGTTTCTTCAGGTTGCGGTAATCGGGCCGAAAGTCATGCCCCCACTCAGAAATGCAGTGGGCCTCGTCGATCGCAATGAGGTTGGGAGCGGTTACGTCGAGGAAGTTCCGGAAGCGTTGAGTGGCCAGTCGCTCGGGCGCGACGTAGAGGATTTTGAGTTCGCCCCGGCCTGCCAGGGCGAGGACGTTTTCGTTTTCGCCGACGGAGTTCGTGCTGTTCACGAAAGCTGCGGATATGCCGTTGACACGGAGGGCGTCGACCTGGTCTTTCATAAGCGCGATGAGGGGCGAGACGACCATCGTGTAACCGTCCATGCACAGCGCCGGGAGTTGGTAGCAGAGCGATTTTCCGCCGCCTGTCGGCATGAGCACAAGCGAATCGTTTCCGGCAAGGACGTTGCGAACGATCTCCTCCTGCAACGGAAGAAATTGATCGAAGCCGAAGCGAGACTTGAGGACGGACAGGATTTCAGGATCAGCGGTCATGGGTTCACACAGAGAGTCTTTTTACCCAAAGGGCAGGGCATTGGGGTGCTGGATGCCTGGGGTTAAGAATACGACTGGCTAATTGTGAACTAACACAGCCTCATCGCCAAAACACGAATGGCGGGGCGGCGGGCGCGAGGGGGCTGTATGGCGTCAGATTCGCGAATCGATGCTGTCGGGTGCAATCTTCAAGATCAGCCTCGGTTTATCGGGGTTGTGCGCCCCGTACGGCCGAACGCCGTTGTACTTCTCAGACAGGTCGTCGATATTTTTCGCGGCACCCTTGGTGGTTATCTCGACCACCCGCCCCCGGACATTGAGGACGCGTGAGTATGTGTTCTCGGGGTCATAAATACCGACCGCCACCCTGGGGTCGCGCCTGATATTGCGGACTTTCACCCGGCCCTCTTCGCTGTTGACGATGATGTGCTCACCGTCGGTGTCGACCCAGACCGGTGTGATCTGCGGCGAGCCGTCCTTCATGAGGGTCACAAATTCGGCTATGTAGGGTTCCTTGAGGAACTCGATCTGGCTATCTGTGAGTTTGGCCATTGGAGTTTTTTGTCCTGGTGGTTGTGGTATTTGACCTTGAGTTGACCGGGCAATCTTACCCCGAGTAAGCGAACGACCTCTCCGGCGAGTACGAGCTAGATTTCTCGCGGTGCAAGTAGACTGAATGCAATGCTTATTTCAGTTTTCAGTTGGTTCATCGCCGTGCTCCTGGCGGCGTTGTCCGTGCTGATTATTGTTGGTGCTTACCTGGGTCGGCACGACACCGGGTGCACACCATCTTGCTCAGACTTACGCGTTCCGATGATAGTCGCTGTTGGGGTACTCTTCGGTGCGATAGTCAGCGCGTCGATCGGTCAACTGTCAAAATCGCGACCAGCGTACGTCAAACGGATGATCGTGGCCGGTGGCGCTATCTATCTCGTAGCATCAATGGCCTCAATCTATGCCGGTGGGACTTCGCTGTCCCTGATATTTATTCCCACGGGCTTGATCATGGCCGTGATGATTGCCTGGGGGTCGATAGATCGGGGTGAGATAAGAGGAACGGTTGCGGGCCGGGTCGTCGCCGGGTTCCTTGCGTTATACGTTGTGCCGACCACTGCTGTTGCATTCGACAGATCTTGTGACCCTACCTGCCTCGAAATGAACTTCTTTGTGCCGTTTGTTTTGCTGGGATTTTTCGGCGCTGCGCTTAGCCTGTCGATAGGGCAACTCTTCAGGCAACGACCGGCATACGTCAGGCGAGCGATCAGGATTAGTATTGCCGTTTATCTTTTCGCATCCATTGCTGCCGTCGTCTTTTTCAGCGTAGGGGTGTTAGCCGTGGCGTTTGTGGCGACGGCGGTCGTAATGGTCGGAGCGAGCCGCAGGCATCCGCAACCGGCCCTGTCACCCGACGCGACGGGTTCAACAAGCGCGTACTTGTGACCGGTCGGTCACATCCTGGGTTCGAGACCGATTTTCTCGGCTGACGACAAAGTAGAGCGCAGCCCTGTGGTAGAGATATAACGGCGTGATTAACCGTCGCCGGTAATCGGTTTAAAAAACAGGCACCAGAATCGAGCCGCGTGATTCCTCGGGCGACTCGGTCCCGGTGCGGCAACCGCGTACCAACCGCCCAACTGGCTAAAACGCCGGGGCCGGGTGGGCCTCACCACCGTACTTGACCTGGATCGCCTCGTGGATGAGCTTGTCGGCGATCTCGGAATCGGACGAGTGGTCGTCGATGTCGAGCACGATGTCGTAAAGAGACCGGTCTTCAGGGTCGGCACCAGAAAGGCTTGCAAACCATGCCCGGCGATCGTTATCGAAGCGCTTTACGAACTTCGCCGCTTCGCTGGCACCCACCCGGAGCCTCCGCGCCATCCTGCGCTCGCGATGCTCCCGCGGGGCGAACATTCCTACGTGAACGACTCCGGGCATGTCAGTCAGGCTGAGGCACCCCCCGCGCTTGACCACGATCGTGTCGCCAAGACTCCTGAGGTCGTCGCCAGTGGCGTAAAAGGCGTCGCGGTACTCGTCGGTGCTGATCTGGTCGGGAAGATACCGCTTTGAAGGCCCGGCGTCGTTCCAGAAGCCGAGGTCCACGGCCAGGTGAGGGTCCCACCCGTACATGGCAGAGCGGTACAGTCCGTATTCGAGTGCGTTGGCAAGTCGGATGCGTCTGCTTCCAAACGCCAGTTCTTTTCGCACAACGGCATCGACACTGGCGTTTAGCCTGCGGGCAAGCTTTCGGATTGCGAGCGTCCTGACCAGCGGCAGCCCGAGTTTCCTCGATACCACTGCGCCGATCTCGTGCCCCCCGGCTCCGGCCTGCCCACCGATGGTGATAGTCAGCATTGGCTCCACCTCCTGAAAGTCTGCCTTGTGCACTTTTTAGTGGCTGGACTTTATCATAAGTTAGTAAGCGATTACAAACTTATGATTTAACTAGCAATCATCGGTATTCCGTGCTGGATAGCGCGAAACAATGAATACATCTGCACGAATGCGTAACACATTACACAAAGTTGGCGATAATACCGTAGAAGCTCGTCGCGAGCTGCAGGCGATCGATTGAACGCGCGTGGCTAGCATGAACGGCTTCACCGGGGTTTCCCGGTAGCAAACGGGGGAGTGCGGGTCCGTTTACGGGTCCATTTACGGATCCGGTTGTGTACTGCTAGCTGGCCTTGGACTGGAGGGCCTTCATCTTGGCCCTGCGGCGGCGTTTGCGGATGAGGTCCAGGGTCTGCTTCAGCTGACCTTCGAGCGACCCATCGTCCCAGGGCTCGCCGGCGAAGGCCAGGGCGCCTGCGAACATTGCGACCCGCTGTTTTTCCGGCGAGTGGCCCTTATAAATCACAAACATGGAAATGGTTTTTCCGTGTGGGCTCTTCTTGACACTGCTCATCACCTGGCGTGCCGAGAGGTCGGGCATCTCCCAATCGATCACGAGCATAACCGTTCGATTTTCCGCGCAGGCGGTGATGGCGTCCATTGACGATTTGACTTCAACGACTCGAATGGCCCTGTTCAGTCGCTCGAGAATTTCAGTAATGAAAGCACGTTTTTCCCCGTCCACGTGGGCAACTATTACGCAGAACGGACGCTTGCCGTCTTGCAGAGGCGCCCGGAGCATCGCGCTTGGCGTCCTTTTCACACCTGTCGGCTCGGGGGCCGCATCGTCATCGCTCTCGTCTGAACCTGCGGCGTCGTGACCTTCCCCGGGATTGTCTGACACATCGGATTTACATGTCCGGGCGATAATCGCTTCGATCCCTGAGCTCTTGAGCACATAGTCAGTTGCACCGGCCGTGATCGCCTCTTTCACGCCCAGCGTACCGTGATCGCCGGCACAGACGACTATGCGACCCGATACAAGCGTTTTTAGCTCTTCGATCAACTCGGCCCCAACGACACCCGGGACATTGTTAGCCACCAATACGAGGTCGGGTTGAAAGGCTTTCGCACGGACAATTCCGTACTTTGCATCCCCAACGATGCGGGCCTCATGACCCAGCTTCACCAGTTCCCTGCCGAGCAGGGACGCGAAGCCAGTGTCGGCGTCAATCACGAGAACTTTGAGCATCGGATCCTTTTCCATGACCACAAGCGGCAGTGGGCGAAATGTTAATACAAGGTTATGGGCCGACCGGTAATCGCGAGTACGTGAATACACAGGTATTGGCACTGGCAACCCACAATCCGGGTTGTGTGTGAGCCATGACTACCTCAAACCGCGCCCCTGCCAGCCCCGTCTGCGCCCCTGGTGCTTGCGGGCCAGTGTAGCGCCCGGCTACGGGCCGAAGCGTTCGGTGCGGATATCGTCGTACGCCATGCCCGATTCAAGAAGGTAGCTGGCTATCGATTCGACGAACCCTGTCCCACCGCAAATGTACGCCCGTCCGAACGGCAGCCCCGGTTTCGCCGTTCGGCCGGTTATCGCCCCGGGCGCGTCGACTCCGGGTTCGGCAGACCTCGATTTTTCTGCTGCATCGTCTAATGCCTCATCGATCATCCGGGGATCAATGCGGCGGGTACCCCCGCTCCACCCATCAGGCGCCGCGCGTGTCAGCGTGATATTCAGGGTGAAAGCGGGGTCCTCAAACGCCACCCGCTCCAGTTCTCGCCGGAACAGGATGTCGGGTTCGGCCCGCACGCTGAACATGAGCCGCATTCTGGGAGGTTCAGCCATCGTTTCCCGGCGCCTGACCATCGACATCAGGGGAGCGATGCCAGAGCCGCCAGCTATCAGCAGAAGGGGTTCGATGTAGCCCGGCATCCAGGTGAAGTGGCCGCCGATCGGCCCCCTGAGTTCGATTTTCTCGCCCGGAATCACAGCCTCATGGAAATAGGTCGAAACCTCGCCGCCGATGATGAGTTCAATAAGCAGCTCGATAACGCCAGGTTCTTTTGGGGACGAAGAGATCGAGTAGCTCCGCTGTGCCTGGTAGCCGTCGGGAGCGGTAAGGCGGACGTCGTAATACTGGCCCGCCCAGAATTGCTGTCCTGCCGGCAGTTTCAGCCGGAACAGTTTTACGCGTGGCGATTCGGCGTGTACCGACAGGACAGTTGCGATCTGCCAGCCGGTAGTTTTCCCCGGCCCGGCACCTGGCCCCGTTGCTGCAGCCATGCTCAGTCGTTCGTGTAGCGCTGTTCTCGCCACGGGTCGCCGTACATGTGGTAGCCGTATCCTTCCCAGAATCCGGGTACGTCCTGCTCCATGAGTTTCAGCCCGCGCACCCACTTGGCCGACTTCCACAGATAGAGGTGGGGCACCAGCAGCCGGACGGGTCCACCGTGCTCGGGCGCGAGTGGCTGCCCATCGTACGTGTGCACTAGCAGCCCCTTGCCATCGACGATGTCGTCGACCGGGAGGTTGGTTGTATACCCGCCATCGCAAAAAGCCATTACGAATCCGGTAGGCCGGGCGATACCGGCGTCTTCAAAGAGTGTGTCTATCGTGACGCCGCGCCAGTCGGTATCGAGCTTCGACCATTTGGTGACGCAGTGGATGTCGGTGTGAATATCGGTCTGCGGGAGTGCATTCAGGGCACTCCAGTCCCAGCTGCCCAGGGTTTCGGTTCCGCCATCGCTCCCAACAGTAGCCGGACCCTGAATGGTGAACTCCCACGTGGCAGTGTCGACGCGGGGCGTGGGGCCTGCCGATAGCACAGGGAAGCCGTCTTCGAGGTACTGACCCGGCGGTATCGGCCTGGGCGGTTCGGGTCTGCGTCGTCCGAAAAATCGGTTATTGATCATGTTCCAGCCGGAATCGGGTGTTTTTAAAGGTGGCGGTGCGTGCGTCGTTCGCGCGTCGGCCGCGCGTCGGCGATCTTTCCGGTTGGCAGTATATTGACTGCGCCGGGGGACAGCCCGCAATAAAGCTCCATATTTACACGGTCGTAGCTCACAAGAAAGAAATACTCCCATGAGATTGGAAAACAAGAACGCGATAGTTACTGGCAGTGGGAATGGAATTGGGCGGGCGATTGCCCGGAGGTTTGCATCCGAGGGCGCGAAGGTGACCGTTGCCGAGCTGGAGGAGGATTCGGGCCGCGAGACCGTCGAACTGATCAGGCAGGCCGGGGGAACCGCGGTCTTTGTCGAGACCGACACCTCCGATTCCCCATCGGTGAAGGCTGCCGTCCAGGTGGCGATTGCTGCGCATGGCGAGGTCGACCTGCTCGTTAACAACGCTGCTGCGTTCGTGTTTGGCAAGGTTGAGGACGTGACGCAGGACGACTGGATGAGGGTGTTCGGCGTGAACGTCATCGGCTACGCAAACTGCGTGCGGGAAGTGCTGCCGTCGATGCGTCGGTCGAGCGGTGGGGCGATCGTGAACATCGCATCGGTCTCTTCGTTCGTCGCACAGGCGGAGTTCATTCCGTACAACGCCTCCAAGGGCGCCGTCGCGCAGCTCACGCGGTGTCTTGCGATGGACCTTGCGGCAGATAACATCCGGGTCAACGCGGTGTGCCCGGGTGCGATAAGGACGAGGGCGACCGACAACCACATTGCCTCGCTGGGCCTCGACCCGGAAGAGGCGGTGAAGGAGTTTGGGCAGGATTCGATGCTTAAGCGCATGGGCGAGCCTGAAGAAATCGCGTCGGGGGTTCTGTTCCTGGCGTCGGACGAAGCTTCGTTCATGACTGGCGCGCACATGGTAATCGATGGCGGTGCGAGCATCGACTAGGAATTGTCGTGTTGAGGACCCGGCGGAACTGCGGCTGGCGACCAGGTCGGCCTCTGACGCCAGCACCCTGCGTTGTCCCACTTTGGCAGGGGATTAAGGGCCGCGTCGCAAACATGTTCGACTTGCTCACACCAGTCATCTGGCAAGTCAGCCTCTGGCGCCCGGAGAATACCGCCCATGCCCGGAGCCAAAGCCATGTAGGAAATACGTATGTAGGAACTTCACGTAGCCGGGGCTGCGCGCAACTCGACACAGGGGGGTTTACCGGCGTCCTACCCTGAGAGGATGCAGCAGAGATATTGCCCCGGTCGTCCGGACGGCCAGCGTGGCTCGGTCGCCATCGAACTTGCGATCGTCGCAATTGCAGGTTTCATCGTCGCAGTCCTGGGTACGATGGCCCTGCTCGGATCGTCGTTCTTTGTTACGGAGAGTGGCAAGCAGATCATTAATAGTGGTATTGCCGGTTCCGCCTCGCAGCTCACCGCCCGGACGGGTGTCGTGGCAGTCAGAGGAGAGATCGATGTCGACGGCAACAATACGATACTGCTGAGCGGGGTCGACGAACTGGCGGTTGTGAAACTGAAGTTCATAGTCGAAGTGACCACCGATGCATTCGTCGACCTCACGCCGCCAAACACGGTCGACGATACACAGACCGACCCCGATTCGAGCGGGCTGAGTCCCCGGACTTTCATCAGCATCAGCTGGGACGAGTTCGCGACCAATACCGCGCAGTGGACTGTCATTTTCATGGGTGATTCGAACGGTGACTACCTGCTGGAAAAAGGCGAGCGCGCGGAGATCACAATCTGGCTGCACCAGTATGACGGGACGAATGTGCTGTACGACCTCGGCGCCGGTAGTTCGGACGGTTATGTGGACACGGCGACCGAATTGCTCCAGCAACGCGATAGTTTCGCGATCGAGATTATTGTGGGCGGTTCATCTTCGCTCGTGCTCGGACGTACGCTGCCACTCGAGCTCGGAACCTCCGATCTGCTGGACTGACCCGCCGGTGAAGTGTGGCAGGTCGCACCAGAATCGCATTCGGTGCACCTCGGGCCTTAGTGGGGGCAGGCCGGTAGTCATCAACTCCCATTTTGGATAAGTATGAACAGAGAACCGATGCAAGTACCCGGAGCGATGCGCGCGCGGCAAGGTTCGCCGATACTGGTTGCCACATCGAACCTGGTGCGGAACCTTGTTCTGCCCAGGCTGGCGACGTTCGACGGCATATCGCTGGCTGGAATTGCCAACTCTCCCGAAAACGCGCTGAAAATGCTTATTCAGGAGCATCCCGACGCGATAATTATTGACAGCGATTTCGGGGGGCCGTTAGAAGGTCTCGATACCGCCAGGTTGATGCAGAAAACTCGTTCACAAACCGCAATCGTAATGCTTGTGCCTGAACTTGATCTGGACGGTCACTTCAGTGAGGCCCGCCGGTTTGGCAGTTCCTGGAGTTACATCAAAAAAACAACGGCAACCCGAGAAAATTTGCTGGAGATCGCCCTGAAATCTTCAGTTCGCGGCGTGCAGTGGATAGAACCGAAACTCAGGAGGCCGCTTGCCGACCTCTGGAAGATTGCCGCCGGGGCACGTGATCTCGACGCGAGACTGGCCGCAGAAGCGAGCGTGCCCGTTACAACCTCACTCGGTCGCAAGTCGATGAACAACGCTGTCGATCCAACGATTGAACTGAATTCGGAAAAGGGGCCGGTCGATGACGAGCAAGTGGAGAAGGCGTTCGATGTCGATCCCGAAGACAAATACGACGATGAGATTGCCCCCGGTATCGACCTGAAGTCGACCAACGATCCGGTATCCGACGGGTTTGATGTCACCTCAGTTTCAATCGGGCGTGGCGGTGTCGGCCACGACGTGAAAAAAGTGCGTCGAACCGGGTAGCAAGTACGGCTAACCGATCTCTGGCAGGTGTTCTATCAGGAACAGGACCAAGCCGACCGCGAGTAGTGCCAGGGCCACCAGGTTCAACATCCTGAGCACCAGGAATTTTGGCAGGTGTTTCAGCAGGAACGCGGCCCCGAGCAAACCCCACATTGCGGTGATGAGCCAGTCCTTTGGTTCGGCGTTGAGGGATATCAGTGCAAGAATCAGGAAGATCAGTGCGCCTGCGAAGCCGTACAGGGACGGCGTGTAAATAAAGGGCATGATTACGTCTCTGGCTTTCTAACTTTTTTACAGTATTGCGTTATCCGCGAGCCGGTTTCTACAAACTGACTTACCAGTTTGTTAACGCACCATCGTTTCTGCGCAGTCGCGGCATTGAAGCCCCGGGCTCGATAGCTGCGTGCTCGGCCGCCTCGATATCGAACTCGACGCCCAGCCCCGGCGCATCGGGACACCACGAGTAGCCATCGGCCCACTCAATTTGCTGCGGGAAAAGTTCGGTGGCGTACGAGCCGGGCCGCCTGGGCATCTCCTGCACACCGACGTTCGTCGACGCCATGCAGAGCGCGACGCACGCGGCTGCCGAAACCGGCCCGAGCGGGTTGTGGGGGACGATGTCGATGTAGTGCGTTTCGGCCCAGTGAGTGATTTTCAACGCTTCGGTCAGCCCGCCCACGATGCAAAGGTCGATCCGGGCGTAGTCGATCAGGTCTTCTTCAATTACCTCCCTGAACGGCCACTTGGTCGCCCACTGTTCCCCGGCTGCTATGGGCAGGTTTATCTGCCTTCGCAAATTCCGGTAGCTGCCCCGGTTTTCGGAACGGATGGGGTCTTCGATGAAAAACGGCTTGAACTGCTCAAGTTCTTTGCACATCTGGACGACGTGAGCGGTGTCCAACCTGGTGTGGACATCGAAAGTTATCTGTATCTCGGGCCCGACGGCCTCCCGTACACGGCCCATCTGTTCGACCGCGATCCGCATCGACTCGACCGGTTCGAGAATCGAAATGCCGCCGGATTCGAACTCTCCACCGGTTTCCGGCTGGCCCCACCTGACGAACTTCCACCCGGCCTCAACGGCTGCGACCGAGGTGGCAACCAGCTCGTCGATGGTCCTGCCCTGGGTGTGCGGGTAGCAGACGACCTTGTTGCGGACAGGACCGCCAAGCAGCTTGTAAACCGGCATGTCGACCGACTTGCCCTTGATGTCCCAGAGTGCGATGTCGATAGCTGAAATCGCGCAGGTGTAAACCTTGTCGGCAGGGAAGAACCCCGACCTGAACATCTCCTGCCACAACTTTTCGGTCGACCACGGGTCGGCACCTATAACGAATTCGGAAAGGTGGTCGATCGCCTCGTTGATCGCACGGCCCCAGTTGCGGATGCCGACTTCCCCGAGTCCGTGATGCCCGGCATCGGTGTCGACACGCACGATCATGTAGCCGCGACCGCCCTCGTCCTGAACTGAGAAACTTCTGATCTGTGTGACTTTCATCGAATCGGGTCCTCTGGATCTGTTTGTTGACTTGCGGGGAGGGGCTTACCAGTTTGTGATAGCGCCGTCGGGCCTGCGGAACCTTCTGCCCACTGCTGTCGGTTTGATATAGGCACGTTCGGCGACGTCGATATCGAATTCGACCCCCAGGCCGGGGACGTCCGCACACCACGAATAGCCTTCATCCCATTCGACCTGGCGCGGGAACAGTTCTGAGTCTGCCGTGCCTGGCCGGCGCGGCATTTCCTGGACGCCCACGTTCGTCGAGGCCATGCAGAGCGAAACGCATGCCGCGGCCGATACTGGCCCGAGCGGGTTGTGAGGGACGATATCGATGTAGTGCGTTTCGGCCCAGTGCGTGATTTTCAGCGCCTCGGTAATGCCGCCGACGATACACAGGTCGATCCGGGCGTAATCGATGAGGTCCTCTTCGATAACCTGCCGGAAAGGCCATTTCGACCCCCACTGTTCGCCGGCCGCGATTGGCAGGTTGATCTGGCGGCGCAGGTTTCGGTACGTGCCCGGATTTTCCGATCGTGCGGGGTCCTCGATGAAAAAAGGCTTGAACTCCTCAAGTTCCCGGCACATCTGCACCGTCAGGGCCGGGTCGAGCCGCGTGTGGACATCCAACAGGAGTTGTATCTCCCAGCCCACGGCGTCGCGGACGGCGGCAAACGATTCGATAGTTTTGCGAGACGATGCCAGCGGGTCGAAAACGGTGTCCATACCGGGCGAATAGTCCGAGGTCTCAAGGTTGTGCCAGCGAAGGAACTTCCAGCCCTGGCCGGCAAGTTCCTTCGCGCTCTCGACAACGTCGGGGATTTCCGATCCCTGTACATGCGGATAGCAGACGACCTTGTTCCTCACCGGTCCGCCCAGCAGCTTGTAGACAGGCCTGTCAATCGACTTGCCCTTAATGTCCCAGAGTGCGATATCGATGGCCGAGATGGCACACGAGTAAACTGTGTCGGCCGGGAAGAACCCCGATCTGAACATCTCCTGCCACAGTCGTTCGGTCTCCCACGGATCGGCCCCCAGGACCAGTTCTGAAAGGTGCTCGATTGCCCTGGTTATGGCGAGGCCCCAGCCCCGAATGCCGATCTCGCCGAGGCCGTAGTGACCGGCATCGGTTTCGACCCTGACGATGAAATAATCGCGGCCCGTCTCTCCCTGAACGGAGTAGGACTTGATCTGGGTGACTTTCATTTGCCTGGTTTCTTATAAGGGCTGGAGTTCCGGGGCCGCGACCGGACGACGGCAGTGTAACCCCACGCGGGCGGAACGGTGGTTGCCCGATGCTCGAATCCGCATGGCAATAACGTGAATCTCACTTGTCGGGTGCCCGGGCGACAGAAGAGAACCAGTTCTCGAAATTACGGTATCTCAAGGAGCGGAATACAGATGGCGATATCGGCAGGGCAGAGCGCGAAGCGTCCGATGACTGTTACGAGCGACACGGTAAGGCGTTATGCCGAGTTGACCGGCGATTATAATCCCCTTCATTTCGATGAGGAGTTTGCTGCCAGGACGCGGTTCGGCCGGCTCATCTCGCAGGGTGGAATCGTGGTGGGACTGGTGCATGCGCTGGTCGCCATGGACCTGCCGGGTCCCGGCACGGTATTCACGGAGCAACAGTGGGTGTTCCCTGCGCCGGTCTACATCGGCGACACCATTTCAGCGGAAGGCCGGATCACAGAGTGGCGCGAATCACGAAACAGGGGAGAGATGGAGTTCGTTGTGGTGAACCAGGAGGGAGTGGAGGTTTTGAGGGGCTCCACCGGCGTTTACCGGGCTGTCCCTGCCATTTGACCGCATAACGGTGGAATTTCCAACTGGGCGCAGAAAACTGGGAAAAACTGACCTTCGGGCGAGACTGTATTCGAAATCCGCAGGCGTCGAGCCACGGTAATTCGACGCGCGGGTGATGGTCCAGGAGGCAGAAATGACAATGTCAGAGACAGCCGGGAAGATGACTCCCGTCGCGAAGTGGGCGTTAATAATCGGCCCACTTCTGGTGGTTGTGTTCAATTTCCTGTTGCCGACAAACGGTGTATCGCCGATTGATCCCGAAGATTCGGCCAAATACATCGCTACGTTAGGCGCTGATGCCGATATGGCGCAGATTTACACTGTGGTGATCTTGCTCGGGATCATCCTGTATACAAGAGGGATAATCGGGTTGTGGCGAGCGGCGCCTGCGGGCGTCGCGAGGACGCGGCTCGGGGTTGGAATGCTGGGGTCGGTTGCAGCTTTGAGCCTGTGGGGTGTCGTACTCGGCATGGGATTGGCCGAGGCCAGTGTCGCAGGTGATGTTGTTGACGCAACGGCGGCTGCCGGCGCGGGTGTAGCTGGAATGGCGGAAAAAGCAGCTTCGGCGGGCATCATAGCGACCACCCTGCATGCTGCGGTGTATGGAATGTTCCAGACGTCCACGTATGTCGCGTACATCTCGTTGATACCGATTGGCGGCGGACTCGCCTTAAGCGGAATCGTGCGCAAGGAATTCGGTTGGTTGATCATGGCGATCGGTGTTATTACCGTGGTGTTGACATCGATATTCCCGGTCAAGACCGAAGAGGGAATAATGTTATTTGGCATCATGGCCGTCGTATGGGGCCTTACGTTCCTGGTGGTGGGACTGCAGATAATGCGCCAGGACATGCAAGATTCCAGTTCTTCGACCGCTTCTGCTGAATCGAGCGAATAAATAAAAGAAGGGCGCACCGGCTGGTGCGCCCTTCTTTTTCGGTCCAGGGATACGAAGCCCTAATCCGTGAAGTAACTGCCGCCGTTGGGCGAAATCGTCTGACCGGTCATGTAGTTCTGCTCGTCTGAAGCCAGCATCACGGCGATCGACGAAACATCGTCCACCTGGCCCGGTCGTTTGAGCAGCGTCAGTGCCACGACCCCGGCCCCGCCGCCCGAGCGGAGTTCCTCGCGCGTGAGGTCGGTCTCGATAATCCCCGGAGAGATCGAGTTCACGAGAATGTTGTGCTCGGCTCCCCACCGGGCCAGGACCTGTGTGAGCGAAATCAACCCCGCTTTCGAGGCGGCGTAGTGCGCCGTCGTGGGCCCGCCGTAGAGGCCGCTAACCGAGGCAATGTTGATGATGCGGCCCCCACGGGCTTCGACCATCAGCGGGAGGACCTCCTGCGAAACCAGGAACGGGCCCTTCAAGTTGACGGCCATGATCTCGTCCCAGTCTTCCTCGGTGACGGTATCTATCGGCCCCTGGCGGTTGATCCCGGCGTTGTTCACCAGGACGTCGATCCGGTCTTCGGCGTCGACGATGTGGTTCACCCACGACTTAATCGACTCGCGGTCCGTCACCTCGACCGGCGTCATGTAGCCGGTGCTGCCGAGCTCGGCGACCGCTTTGCAGGTTTCTTCTGCATATGCCTCGTTCGAGACGTAGCTGATGGCAACGGCTTTGGCGCCCTCCGCGGCGAATGCGAGTGCCATCGCTTTGCCGAGGCCGCGGCCACCACCGGTAATCAGGCATACCTTGTCTCTAAGTCGATCAGTCAATATTTTCCTTCCTTTTGGTATCAGTATTTTGAGTGTGTCGGCGCCGCAAACGACACAAAAACCGAGAAACTACTTCCAGCTGACCTCGCCGGGTTCGATGTCCTTGATCCAGAGGGCTGCGCCTTCACGGCGTGGGAACGGGAATCCGGGTTCACGCCCGAAGTCGACCTCCTGCATCGCCTTTAGCTTCTCTTCGCTAACCTCGATACCGAGTCCGGGCTTGTTTCCAAGCACAATCCAGCCGTCTTCGATGTGGCTGTCCCAGCTTTCGTACGCACCTTCTCGTCCCGGGTCTACGACCTCCATCATGTTGTGGTTTGGGAGGGCGGCGGCCAGGTGTGCCATGAAGTCGGCCGAACAGTTCATCATGGTCACGGGTATCTCGTAGGCGTAGCACATGTTGGCAACCTGCCTGGCCCCGGTGATGCCCGAGTGGCCGACGCCAACGTTTGCGATATCGATCGCCTGCTGCGATATAAGCGGGTACATCTGCCCGACATCGTTCAGGTTTTCCCCCGATGCGACCGCGGCCGTGATTCCGCGCGACACCTGCCGGAGGCCGTCATAGTCCCAGCGCCTGGCCGGTTCTTCGGCCCAGAAAATATCGAAGTGTTTTTCGATTTCGTTGATGTACCGGATGGCCTGCTTGGGCGACCAGTACTCGTTGGTGTCGATCATCAGGTATGGGCGGTCTTTGACCTTGCGGAAGGCATCGTTCATGATCCCGATCCGGCGCAGGTCGTCCTTCATGTTCAGTCCGATCTTGATCTTGCCGCCCTCTATTCCAACATCGGCCATGCGCGAGTAAAAGGCGTGCAGATCGTCGTCGGTAAGGTTGTAGCCGATATCCGAGGCATATGCCTTGGCCCGGCCTTCGCGGGCGCCGAGTGTCTGCCACAGCGGCTCGTCGTTCAGCTTTGCCTTCAGGTCCCACAGCGCAACGTCGATGGCCGCGATCGCACCGTTTACCTCGCCTTCGTTGTTGCCCTTGTGGACCCAGTCGACCATCTCTTTCCAGAGACCTACGACGCCACGGGGGTCTTTGCCCTCGATCACGTGAAACAGGCTGGCCACTGCGTCGTTGCCCGCGGGTGCCATACCCGACACCCCCCCGTCAGTTTCGATCCACAGGATTGCCATGCCCTTCAGGTCGTCGCCCCGGGGATAGTTCGAATCGCCAATGGCCCGGTCGAGCTGCTGGACGAATTTTTCTAGTCGATATCCGGTGATTTTCATTTTCTTGTCTTTGTGATCGTGGTTGCGGGAAGCGGATCTGGCTATTGATTTTGCGAGCCGTGAGCAGGCACGTAATGCACGCCGTCAACTCCGGTCGCTGCTGCCGCGGCCTCTTCGGCGGTTGGCGGGTTGTCCCATAAACCGGCGCCGGGCCGACGCCCGAACGGTGACGGCCCGGCAGATGCGGTTACGGTTTCGACCTGCTGTATTGCGAGGGCTTCCGGTTCGAACGAAACCCCGGTGCCGGGCTGATCGCCGCACATCGCCCAGCCATCGACGATCTTGATATCGGATGTCATCACTCCGTCGTCAGGGCCGGGGTTCTGGACCTCGAGAGTCAGGAAATTTGGCATACAGGGTGCCAGTTGTGCGTTCAGGTTCCCCGGGGAGCCGCCGAGCGTTATCGGCAACTCGAACCCATAGGCGGCATCGGCCAGTTGCATTGCGCAGGTGATACCTGTCATGCCCCAGCTCACCTGCACCACATCGGCGGCGCGGTTGTGGAAGTAGGGGAGGAAATCGCCGAGCGTATCGAGGTTCTCGCCGGCGCAGACCGGTGCCTTGATCGCATCGGAGATTCGGCGCAGCCCGAGAAAGTCCCAGCGGCGCGCTGGCTCTTCTACCCAGGCGATGTCGAACTGTTCTTCCATTTCCCGGACCTTGCGAATCGCCTGCTTTGGCGACCACATTTCGTTGGCGTCTATGTATAGATACGGTCTGTCGGTCGCCCGTTCGAGGCCCTTTTTCATGCGGCCAATCCGCCGAAGGTCGGCGTCCTGGTCGAGCCCGACCTTCAGCTTTCCGCCGGTAAAACCGTGGTCGGCTGCCATCGTGCCGTACCAGTCCTCGATCTCGTCGTCGGACAACGGCGCGTCCAGCCCCGATGCATACGCATGAACTTTCGGATTCGAACCGCCGAGGGTCTTCCAAAGGGGCTCGTCGTTGGCTTTGGCCTTGAGGTCCCACAGGGCGACATCGAGCACGGCAATCGCATCGTTGACGAGGCCTGCGTGGCCGCCTTTGAACACACGGTCGACCATCCGCTTCCACAGCCCGGTGACCCGACGGGGGTCTTCGCCCATGAGGATGCCTTCGACCATCGACCTGACCTGCGGTCCGGCTCCGCCTGCACCAAACGCGATTCCCGCCAGACCCTCGTCGGTAAACAGCTGAAGCAGGTTCGAACTGCCCCTGATCCTGCCCGACGGTGAATTAGCATCGCCCATGCGCCTGTTCAAGGGGAATTCGTAGAGGGTTGTCGAGTATCCGGTGATCTTCATCGTAATTTCATCTCGTGGTCGATCTGGCTGGCGGCGGCTTGGTCCGGTAGTCCGCATGATCTCACCATGACGACCATTTTGCAGTCCGTTGTTACGACTGGCGCTATAGTGGCGCGGTGAGTTGCCCGAGTCTAGGCACAACGCATTCCGCGGTCAACAGCCGGACGGCCGCGTGGATTGCAAGACAGCTGTAGCAATAAACACTCGAAATACGCACCAACGCCATTCTGCCTTCAATCGTCACGCGCACGTAACGTTGATTGTCTGATCGTTGCCGGTTCACCGTCGGCATCGCAGCCTGAGTTCATCGCAATCTCTATTTCGGAGTTCGAAATGCGCCGCCCGTCCCTGGTAGCCCTCATCGCCGTCACTGTCTTATTTGTAGGAGCAGCACTACCCGTCCGGGCAGCCGACCCGGTTGGCGAAAACGGAGTGCTGGTCGTGCTTATCGACGCGGGGGCCTCGCAGGTCCAGCGTGACCTCGACGCGGCCGAAACCGTGGCGCTTTCAATAGCCAGGGGTACTGCAGCAGGCACCATCGCCGCCGCGGCATACGGTGTCGAGACCGACGAGATAGTGTCCGCCAACTCGGGTCCCGAGGGCATTCGGTTGGTCGATGACGTGATCAGCAGTGTGCGTTCGCTCGACATCGGCCCTGCGCGATCCGATCAATTCGCCGCGCTCACCGATTCGTTCGCGTTCCTCTCGCGGGTCGACGCGGCTTCGGGATCGCGGGTCGCGTTCATCACGTCCGGACGAATACTTGGCGAATCGGAAAACACGCGTGAGCGTCTCCGCAGTGTTGCAAATCTTTTCGCCGCCGAAGAGTGGGTGATCGACGTCGTGACCCTCCCCTCGACCCAGCCGGTGCTGCGCGACCTCATGATGGGGCTGGCGACCGGTTCAGACGGAAAGTTTTACGATACCGGTACCGCCGCGGGCCTTACCGCGATTTTCGAAGACTATTCAAATCTGACGCTCTCAGGCGCTATGGACGTCGAGATGCACGACAACTCGGCAACTGTGGTGACCGTCGACATTGCGCCGCACACCACGGTGTTTTCGACGGTGTTTATCAGGCGGCACACCGCGGTAGATGTGGCCGTATTTTCTCCCAACGGCACCCGCGCCACTCCGGAAATGAAGAATGTGGAAATCCGGGAGACCCCGTCTGCCGTGATTATCCGGATCTACTCGCCGGTGCCCGGCAACTGGTCATTGCAGGGCGTTGGCCCGGCGTCGAAACTCGTTGCCAGCGTTGATATCGACAACCCGCTCGTGCTCAAAATGATCGAACAGCCCCCGCTGCCGGTGGGCGAACCCGCGATCATCGAGGCCGCGGCGTTCATTGGTGAATCGCCCCAACTCCTTTCAGGTGCCGTGATTGAAGCGACTATCGCCAAGGCGAGCGGCACGACCGAGGTCGTGGTGCTGAACGACCGGGGCGAGGACGGCGACCGCTCTGCGAACGATGGGATTTACTCGGTAAGGCTGAGTGCTCCAAAATCACAGGGAATAAACAGCGTTTCACTCGAACTTTCATGGACCGACTATGCGGCGGTGAAGAGGAGCAGCACGGCTTTCCGCAGCGAATCGTTCCCGACGCTGAGCCTGGTGGAGGTGACCGACGTTGACACCACCGTTGGCAAATACGCCACGGTTGCACGCGTGCAGGTGCGGGCCGGTGACTACCCGTTCCTGATGAGCGCAACAGATATCAGTGCGGTGCTCATTGGCGCAGCCGGCCGGTTCCCGGCCGTTGTCCAGGCAGTTGAGGAACTGGAGCCGGGAATGGCGTGGGAATTCGACATCTCGGCGATTATTCCTGAATCGGGAGATTACGAAGTCGAGGTCGTGCTGGACAGTATTTTCGAGGGCCGGGCATATACCCGGACCGCCCCTATCGTTACGACTCACGCGGTGATTCTTGAAGAGCCACTGGAGTTCCTGGGACTGCCCGTCTGGGTCGTTCCCTCTATTGGCGGGCTGTTGCTGCTTATCGCCGGGTTCGCAATCTGGAGCCTGCGCAAGACATCCCCGTTTGGCTACATACTCGACGACCAGAACCAGGTCGTGGTCGATTTTGCGAAACTGCGGCGGACAATGGCTCAGCGGCTGTTTTCACGAAATGCCGTCGATGCTTCCGAACTGGACGGCCTGCCGTTTACTGGCGGGACGTTCAAGTTCAGCGGCCTCCAGGTGAAACTGGTCCACAAACGTGCCGTAGGCGACCCTTCGATGCGCGTTAACAGCCGCCCGGCCGGACCTGAAACCGAGCTGGGTGACGATACCTGGCTGGGAGTCGGTGGCCGTCTGCTCACATTCCAGCGTGAGCACCACAGTGCGCTCGACAGTTCGCCAGAAGTTGCGGACGAAGCCGATTCGGACGCAGAACCCGGAATGACGGGCGTCGCCCCGGAGCCGGCGGGCGACTAGACCATTTACTTACACAGGTAAATGCAAAACGGGCCGTTCGCGAAGAACGGCCTGTTTATTTCGGTCTCACACGCCCGGAGCTAAACGACGCCTCGGGCCGACCCGCTACTTCTCGTTAATGATTATCGTCTCGATCAGGTCGCCGGGGTTCGGGTCGTTCCCCGGGTCCCGTTCTCGTATCGCTTTCACCACGTCCATCCCCTTCGTCACCTTGCCGAAAACCGTGTGTTTGCCGTCAAGGTGAGGCGTGGGGCCCAGAGTGATGAAAAACTGGCTGCCGTTGGTGCCCGGCCCGGAGTTTGCCATTGAGAGGACGCCTTCTGAATCGTGGCGCAGCTTTGAGTTGAACTCATCGCCAAAACGGTAGCCCGGCCCGCCGGTGCCGGTGCCCTGAGGGTCGCCACCCTGCACCATGAACCCGGGGATCACCCGGTGGAAGGTGGTGGCGTCGTAGAACTCGGCGCGTGCCAGGTTGACGAAGTTTTCGACCGTCAGCGGGGCGTCGTTCGCGAACAACCTGATCTCGAATTCACCGTGTTCAGTCTTGAACGTTGCGGTGTACGACTTCGAGGTATCGAGGTCGCCGGAAGGTGGCGTCAGTTGATTTTCAGGCATGGGTTCTCCTGTGCAGGTCATCCCGTTTCGTTGAGATGAGCTCTATTTAGCTTTCAGTGATGATGATCGTTTCGATCTTGTCGCCGGGCGTCTGGGCAGTGCCGGGGTCGCGGACGCTGATATTCAGCACATTGTCCAGCCCACTTATCACTTCGCCAAACACGCTGTGCTTATCGTCGAGGTGGGGAGTAGGGACAAACGTGATGAAAAATTGGCTGCTGTTGGTATTGGTACCGGAATTCGCCATTGAAAAGATTCCCGGCTTGCTGTGCCGACGTGTGGCGTCGAACTCGTCACGGAACCGATAGCCGGCTCCACCGCCGCCAGTGCCCTGCGGATCGCCGCCCTGGGCCATGAACTCGGGAATGACCCGGTGGAACGTCGTGCCGTCGTAAAAACCGATCGTAGCGAGGTTGATGAAATTTTCGACTGTCAGAGGTGCCTCATCGTCAAACAGCAGCACGTCAAAGTCACCCGCATCGGTCTTGAACGTGGCCGTATAGGTCTTTGACGTGTCGAGCGCGCCCACAGGCGGGGCGGGGTCGTCGCCGGGTGAAAGCATCTTGCCTCCGGCCTGGGCGTCGGCCTGCGAACCGCCGCTTGCCACTGGTGCCGAAGTTGCGGTGGGGACGGGCGTGGGTTCCGGCTCGTCGTCACCGCATGCGGCGAATACAAGCGACGTGATCGATAGCAGCACAAAGAGGGCAAAAAGCCGTTTCATTTTTATCTCCACTGTTTCCTTGCGCAGGCGGGCGCTCAAGGAAATTCACAAAAATTCACGATGTGCCCTCTTTAATTTTTTTCACGAGGGGATTCACAGGCCGAAAAGTATATCCAACAACCCCGTTCAACCGGTTTTTTCCGGCTTTCGCCAGCAATTGGCGCAACTATAATTACCGACCATGTCAGCCACCGCGAACAAATCGAGCAAACTAAAGACGACCACTCAGCCGCTGTCGGGCGAACGCCTGGTTGAGCTATACCGCACGATGGTCCTGAGCCGTTATCTCGACGAGCGTGTGTGGCTGCTGAACCGACAGGGAAAAGCCGCGATCGCGGCGTCGGCGCAGGGGCATGAGGCCGCCCAGGTCGCCTGTATCGAAGCGACCGACCCATCGAAAGACCACTACCTGACCTACTACCGGCAGTTTACCGCCATGATTGCGCTCGGCACGGAGCCGGAAGAGATGCTCCGGGGCTTTCTGGCCAAAGAGGGCGAACCCATGAGTGCGGCCCGCCAGTTCCCGCTTCACGGCGCGCACCCACGGGTCGACTTGTTCAATTTCTCGAACGTGATCGCCACCCAGCTGCCCCAGGCTGCAGGCGTGGCGCTGGCCGATAAGTTACGCGGCGACGACGCGGTCACCATCGTCTTTTTTGGCGATGGTGCAGCTTCACAGGGCGATACCCACGAAGCGATGAACTTCGCCGGTATCCGCAAGCTTCCAATCGTCTTTTTCTGCGAGAACAACCGCTACGCGATTTCTGTGCCGCTCAACAGGCAGATGGCGATCGACAGCATTGCCAGCCGTGCCGCGGGGTACGGGTTCCCAGGGGTAGAGGTCGACGGCACCGACGTAGTTGCCGTATACGAGGCCACGCGGGCTGCCGTGAGCAGGGCAAGGGCGGGGGATGGACCGACCCTGATTGAGGTTTCGGTGGAACGGTTGCTGCCGCACACGACCGATGACGACCACACCCGGTACCGGTCGGCCGAGGACATTGCGCAGATGGCCAACCGCGATCCCGTCAAAATTACCTCAGAAACGCTGAGGCGCAGGGACCTTCTGACCGAAGCGGAAGACGAAGCAATCCACGCTGAAGCGAAGCGGCGCGTGAACATCGCTACCGACACCGTCGATGCCGAGCCGTACCCCGGGACCGAGACGATGTTCGATCACGTGACGCACGATAGCGGCAGAGGCGGTCCCTGATGCCCGAACAGACGGTAATCGAGGCGGTTAGGGACACCATGCGGGCCGAGATGCGCCGCGATGAAAGGGTGATCCTGCTCGGTGAAGACATCGGGCTCCGGGGCGGGGTTTTCCTGGCGACCGACGGCTTTATAGAGGAGTTCGGCGAAGACCGTGTGATCGACACACCGCTTGCCGAGTCACTGATATGTGGCCTCGCACTGGGGGCCGCCGTGAATGGCATGCGGCCGCTCGCTGAAATCCAGTTCGCCGATTTCGTATGGCCGGCCATTAACCAGATCGTCGGTGAAGCAGCGAGGGTCCGGTACGGCACCAACGGCGTGAAAACCGTGCCGATGACCATCCGCGTGCCCTACGGCGGTGGCGTCAGGGGCGGCCTGTATCACTCCCAGAGCACCGAAGTGCTGTTTGCGCACACACCCGGCCTTACCGTCGTGGCCCCCGCCACCCCGTACGATGCGAAAGGCCTGCTCGCTTCGGCAATCCGGTCGGACGACCCGGTTATCGTTCTTGAGCACAAGCGGACGTACCGGCTCGTCAAGGGCGAAGTGCCTGCCGAGGATTACACGATTCCGATCGGCAGGGCCGAGATAAAGCGGCCGGGCAGTGACATGACTATCGTTACTTACGGCCTGATGCTGCACTACGCGCTGCAGGCGGCGGAGACGGCTTCAGAGCAGGGATTCGACGTTGAGGTGCTTGATCTGCGCACGCTGCGCCCTCTCGATGCCGATGCAATAGCGGAGTCGGTATCGCGCACGGGAAAGGTACTGATCGTGCAGGAAGACACTCCGGCGGTCAGCATTTCGTCGGAGGTCGCGGCAATCGTCGGTGAACGCTGCTTCTTCGACCTGGACGGTCCGATTACCCGACTGACCGCACCCGAGATCCCCCCGATGCCGTTTTCTCCAATTCAGGAAGCTGCGTTCATGCCGTCGGTCGAGAAGATAATTGACGCGATTGCCAAGCTGGCGGAGCTGTAAAAGTGGCGTTCAAGATAGAGCTTCCGCACGTAGGCGAATCGGTAACCGAGGCGGTTATCGGCAAGTGGCTGAAATCGCCTGGAGAGCACGTCGAAAAATACGATCCGCTTGTCGAGGTAATCACCGACAAAGTGAGCATGGATATTCCGGCTCCGGCGTCCGGGACCCTCACGAAATTGCTTGCTGCCGAGGGCGATACGGTGCCGATGGGTTCGGTCATCGCCGAGATGGAAACCGACGAGGTGGTTGTCCAGGGCGAATCTGAACTGTCCACAACCCCGCCGGGGGCTGATTCGCCGGGCTCATCGCTGGCTGGCCGGATCGGGACCCTGGTCCAGGGTGCAAACGTGGGCCCAACCGGGGGCGAATTCCTCGATACCAGCCTGTCTTCATCAACCGATGACGCTCTGCCAGCGACTGCTGAAGTTTCGCGACCGAATGACGGGAAGCAGCGTTTTTCACCTGTTGTCACAAGACTGGCCGCACAGCACGGCGTCGATCTTGGATCGCTAGCGGGAACGGGGCTTGGCGGTCGCGTTACGAAAAAGGACGTCCTGGCCGCCGCCGAAAGCGCACCGTCAGCGTCGCCCGCTGCCGGGTCGATTTCTGCAGAAGACCAGGTGATAGAACCAACGCCCATACGCCGGATGATCGCCGATCACATGGTGAGGTCTACGAGCGAGATTCCGCACGCCTGGTCCGCGATTGAAGTCGACGTGACCGGGATGGTCGAGTGGCGGACTGCGAACCGGCAGCGCTTCGAGAAGGCCCACAACGTCCGCCTGACATATTTGCCCATCACTCTCCTGTGTGTGGCCGCGGCGCTGAAGGCAAACCCGAGGATCAACTCGAGCTGGCTCGACGGCAAGGCGGTTCTCAAAGGTCAGATCAACGTCGGTGTCGCGGTCGCCGCACCAGAAGGGCTCGTGGTGCCGGTTGTTCAGGGCGCAGCCGGTTCGACGCTTCTCGAACTTGCACGGCGGCTCGATGGCGTCGTGAAACGCGCACGCAGCGGCTCGATGACGCTCGATGATGTGCGCGGCGGGACATTTACGCTCAACAACACTGGAGCGCTGGGCTCGGTGTGGGGTGGGGCAATTATCAACCACCCACAGGCGGCCATCCTGACTACCGAGGCCATCGTGAAGCGCCCGGTGGTAATCTCTCGAGAGGGCGACGACTCCGTGATCGTGCGTTCGATGATGAACATCTGCCTGTCTTTCGATCACCGGATTATCGACGGTGCAGAGGCATCGACCTTCCTGCAGGCGGTGAAGACCGGGCTCGAAGCGGTCGATTTGGACACGGAATTCTGATGACTGAATCGCCCAGCATGCACTCCGGCGAGGCCGGCCCCAACGATCGGGGTATAGAAGATTCGGGCCGGTCGCGGGACGAGATGCGGGCGACCTGGCTCGGTCCCGTCGATTATGGCACGGCTCTCGGTCTACAGCGTTCGGTAGTCGAGGTGCGCAAGTCGAACGCGGTCCCCGATACGCTGCTTTTCCTCGAGCACCCACATGTAATCACGATGGGTCGCCGGGCCCCGGCGTCCCACGTCCTGACTGCACTCGATGAACTGGAAGCCAGCGGCGTCGAGGTCCACGAGACAGACCGCGGTGGCGAGGCGACCTATCACGGTCCGGGACAGCTGGTCGGCTACCCGATCATCGACGTCAGGGCGGCTGGACTGGGCCCGGTCACATACGTGCGCATGCTGGAGCGGTCGATCGTCGAAACACTGGCCGAATTTGGCGTTACAGCGCACGTTGTCGATGGCGAGACCGGGGTTTGGGTTGGTGGAGTGCCGAACGAGAAACGCCGATCGGAAGTGAACCCGGCCGGCAAGAAGATAGCGGCAATCGGAGTCCGGATTACCGGTGGGGTGTCGATGCACGGATTCGCGCTGAACGTATCGACCGATACGAGTTACTTTCGGCACATCATCCCCTGCGGAATGCCTCGGCTGGAGATTTCGACCGTTGAAGCGGAGACCGGTAAGACGGTTTCCGTTCTCGATTGTGCCCGTGTTATGGCTGACCGACTTGCAGCGAACCTGCAGCGGGCGCTCGTGTGGACTGAGCGGGTCGAACACACGGTTCACAGTACGAACTGAACACAATCCGTCGTCGGATTGCACGGGCAAGTTCAGAGTCAATTCACACTTCGGCTGGGTGTCGCCCCCAACGCTAATCACACCTTTTGGCTCGATGATGCATTGACAGGGGCGTTTGCCCTGTACCCCAGCGATAAGCGACATCAGAATTGGCCAACCTAGCAATATCGCAACCCCTCAACCGGGTTGAAGACACGGCAGCCGCAAACGAATCCGAAAGCGGTCACCTGTTGCAACGGTTGCCGTCGCTTGCCGCCGCTGCGACGCTGGCGATGTTGCTTGCGATGACCATTGGCACGGCGATTTCGATTCACAGCATCAACATTTCTCAGAGTAATCTGCGATTTGAAAAACTCGTCGATTCGGTCTCGCTGGAGGTAGATACCGAGTTCAGCAAAAGCCTTAGCGAACTCGCCGCCATCAAGGGATTCCTCGAGGCGACAGACTCCGTTTCCCCCGCGCAGTTCCGCACTTTCGCTTCGGCGCTTGAAAACGAGAACTGGTCGGTAAACGCACTCGGATTTATCAGGAAGGTCCCGGCTGCCGAAACCGCTGAGTTCAACAAAATGATGTCGGCGCAGCTGAACGATGACTTCAGGCTGGAATCCCATGGCCTCAGGTCGTACTTTCTGCCAGTTGCGTACACCTACCCGGAAACGCTTGGGATTCTCAACCCTGGCGAAGATATGCTGTCCCACCCGACTTACACTCCGCTGATGAACACGGCGGAGAGTGAGCGGAAGATGATCGCCTCTCCGCCGGTACCTTCGGCTTCAAATCCGCACGACCAGGCGGTTGTCCTGGTTTTCACACCGGTGTTCAAGATATCCGGCGACCAGCCTGGGGGATCCGAACTTAAGGGTTTTGGCACCGGGGTATACCGGGTGGCCGATTTCCTTGCCGGGCCAGTCGAACGCGCCGGGCTCGGCGATGTCGAGTTTCGGGTAGTCGATTCGGAGGCCGGCGAATCGGGGCAGGAAGTATTCCCGGTCCCTAACGGCGCGACAAACGCAACCTGGACGGGCGACACCATCTATACGACGAATTTGGACCTCGCAGGTCGAAACTGGCAACTGGAGTTCAACAAACCCGACGGGTATGGCCTTAGCAACCTCGAATCACAGCTGTGGGTGATCGTGTTGTCGGCAGGGCTCGTAATCACCGGCCTGGCGACGGTTTCGATGTATTCGTTGATCGCCGGGCAGCAGACCGCGCAATCACGCTTGCGGTTGCTGACCAGCCGGATGAACATTCTCTTGGATTCGGCGCTCGAGTCGATTTTGCTGGTCGGTCCCGATGATCGGATCGTGTGGGCGAACCAGTCGTATGCGAACGTGTTCGGGTTTGGAGATCCAAATTCGATAATCGGCTCCGAGTGGGAATCAACCCGTGTGGGAGCGGGCGTCAAGTTCGAAAACCGTCGCAAGTACCTGCGTCGACTTTCCGAGATTAACGATAACCGTGAGCTTGCTGTAACTTCCGAGGACGTTCATATATCGGCACCCGAGTCGAGGACGCTGTCGATGACCTCGGCGCCGGCCACAGGAGCAAATTCCGAGTACTTCGGCAGGTTATGGGTTTTTCGTGACGTCACCAACGAACGTACGGCCGACCGATCGAAATCCGAGTTCATTTCGATGGTTTCGCACGAGTTGCGGACTCCTCTTACGTCGCTCACCGGATTTATCGAGCTGGTCCTCGATGGCGCCGGCGGCGAGGTGAAGCCACCGATGAAGCGACTGTTGAACAAGGCTTACACGAACGGTGTTCGATTGAGTCGGCTGGTGGCCGACATCCTGGACATTTCCCGACTCGAATCTGGCAACCTGGCGCTCGAAATGAGTGAGGTATCGCTGCAGGGCCTGCTTGCAGAACTCGGGGATTCGATGCTTCCCCAGTTCCAGGAAAAATTGCTCGAAGTCCGTTTCAGGTTTCCCGAGAAGCTCAGGGCGGTCTGGGCCGACCGTGAGCGCTGCGTCCAGGTATTTTCCAACCTGCTCACGAATGCGCTGCGCTACACACAGGCGGACGGGACAGTCGACGTTTCAGGAAAACAGGTTGGCGACCGGATCGAGGTTTGCGTCCGAGACACCGGGATTGGTATTCGTCCCGAAAACCAGGCACGGATATTCGACAAGTTTGTGAGACTCTCGAGCGATGGCAGGCGCCCGCCGGGTAGCACGGGGCTCGGCCTGGCGATTACGAAGACACTTGTTGAATCGCAGGGCGGCTCGATTCGACTTGAGAGCGAGTACGGCAAGGGTTCGGCCTTCACAATCTCCCTGCCGGTCGCCGAACGCCCCGAGTAGTTCGAAGTCGGGCCGCATACCGCCATTAATGTCGATTGCCCCACAACGGCTGCGCCAGTAAATGTAGTGCGGCCTGAGGCATGGCGTGTGCGTAACCCGGGACCTGGCTCCTGCGCCACCTCATGATCGTTCGCCATTTCCCGCAGAAGTTCTAATCAGAATTCACATCAGCGAGTCAGCAAGTTACTGCAACAGTGAAGGATGCGTTGCGGTTGGCCGCAGGTGGCGCTAGGCCGCGGCACGGCTGCTGTTGCCGAGCGGGCGCACGTACCGGTAGCCGAACTCTCGAACCGTTTCGACGAGTGTCGGGTGTTTGGGGTCTTCCTCGATTTTGCCCCTGATGTACGAGATGTACAGTCGCACGCTATCGGTCGACGTTTCGGTCGAGTTCGGTCCCCATGCAAGATCGAGCAGCTGGGTGTGGCTGAGTACCTGGCCGGGGTGCCGCAGCAACGCGGTAAGCAGGCGGTATTCGAGCGGCGAGAGCGAAATTTCGTTCTCGCGGACCGTCACGAGGTATGCGCGGTGGTCGATAGTCAGAACAGGGTCGGCGTAGATCTGCTCGTCTCTCTGAACGGAGGGCATCGAAGCCCTGCGCAGGTTCGCCTCGACCCTGGCCACCAGTTCGTTTTTGGAGAACGGCTTGACGATGTAGTCGTCAGCGCCGACGTGCAGGCCCTGCACGCGATGGCTCTCTGACCCGTACGCTGTCAGGAAGATAATGGGAATGTCCGACATTTGCCGAATTCGCTCACACAACTCGAACCCGTCCATGCCGGGCATTTCAAGATCGAGAATTGCGAGGTCCGGCCGCTCGGTGAAAAAGCATTTCAGCGCTTCTTCGCCGCTCTCAGCCACCAGCGTTTCGTACCCGGCCATTTCAAGGCGGGTCTGGACAAGTTCGAGGATATCGGGCTCATCGTCCACGATAAGAATCTTAGGAGACATAGAAAGTAGATCGAACCTCGCTCGCTGCACGGTGTCCTGAGGCTGCGTCAACTCCTCGTTTGAGATCAGATTAGTTTTATATCGGTTTTTGATCGTTCGTGTGAACCCTACGTTCGTGTGAGTGTCCGCATACGACCGGGCGTTCGTCGAACAACACTGTCGAAGAGGCTGGGAAATTAATAAGGGCAAACCTGATGCGATGTCCTGTCGTATCGTATTTCGATATCTGAAACAACTCGGGACGGATCGCAGGCCAATACAATTTCGTCTGAAGCCCCAGATGAACCAGTAGCTGGCGGCAAAAATAAAAACTACCGGAGAGCCCCCTGAACGGCATCGCACAAGCAATAATTCCCGCGTCCCTGACCAGTGTTACAACGGAAAACCGGTGGCACCTCTGGCACCGGCGGTGGGTGGTTGTTCTAACCGGGTTCGCCCTGCTGGCACTTGCAGGTTGTACTACAGCGCTGCCACCGGTGGCCGAGTTCAGTACAACGAACGATTCTGGCAACGCGCCGCTCGATATTTCATTCATTCTTGGTGAAACGGTAGACGGCGAGAACTACAGTTGGGATTTTGGCGACGGGAACGGTAGCAGTGAAGCTGAGCCGAAGCACCTTTTTCGGGACGCGGGAACTTTTATCGTCAGGTTGACAGTAACTAAAGGCGAACTCTCCGCCGCTGCCGAGACCACCATTTCAGTGCAACCGGGCGAGGCGGGCTGGGTAGTGATTGGCGGTGGCGCAGAGTCGATTTCCTCATTCGATGCAACCCAATTCACTGTAAGTGCGTTCGACACGCTCGGAAATCCCATTGCAGAACCGGAGTTCAACTGGCATGCCGACCCCGCCGCCGGCGAGATCGACGAAACCGGTCTGTTCACCGCCGGGGCCATTCTCGGGAATTTCGCCGACGCCGTATCGGTCGAATTCGAGAGGCTCGGTGTCACGGTCGGCCAGAAAGTTGAAATTACGGTTGTCGCAGGGCCGATGCACGCGATCTCGATCGAGCCGACCGAAATGGAGATCGGCGTTGGCAGAGAGCTGTCGATCTCAGTGCGGGCGGTTGATGAGGCCGGGCATGAGCTGGATTCAACGCTTATCTTGTTCACCGCATTGCGGGAAGGCGATTCGGTGGATTCAGCGGGCATTTTCACCGCCGGCAAGGTTGCAACCGACGAGAATTCAGAGCTGCTCACGGTCGAAGTCGAACATAAAGACCAGGTAATTGAAATGACGATATCCGGAGTAGTACGCCCCGGAATACTCGATCAGATGCACGTATCTTCACTGCCAACCAGCATGGATGCCGGCGAGTCGGTCCGGGTAGTAGCTTTCGGGACGGACCGGTTCGGGAACGAACTCGAACTCGACGAGTTCCGCTGGTCGGTGACCAGCCCCGACATCGGGTCGGTGACCGATTCCGGACTGTTCACCGCGGGCGCAGTAGCCGGTACTTATGTAGAAGAAGGTCTCACCGTTCGGGGGGTCCTTGACCGGATCGAGGCCGTGACGACCGTGCCGGTAACGATCAGCGCCGGTCCGGTCGAGTCAATCGGTATCGTCCCGGATGGTGATTCCGTCCCGATCGGGGCCGGGTCGCCTTTTGATGTCGTGGCATATGACGGAAACGGCAACGTTCTCAACGTAGATCAGTCAGCTTTCGAATACGAATATTCGATAGCCGGCCGGGGTACCGAAACCGCGGTATTCATCGCAGGTTACGAACTGGGCGATTTTGAAAATGCGATCACCGTGAGGTTACCGGCGGGTGTTGCCGGAAACTCCGAGGAGTTGGTGGCCCAGTCCGACATCAGCATCAGGCAGCGCTCATCGAACATGGTCGCGATCGAGATCATCGACCAGGACGGCGGCATCATCATGCTGTTGGACCTCGAGCTCGCGCAGTTCGGACCCGCCAGCATCGATTTCGCCGATAACGGGGCGGTCGAGTTGTCGCCGTCGTGGTGGCCTGATGGGTCTCGCCTCGTATATATATCCGGCCTTACCGGATCCTTGCAGGTTTATTCGCTGGACATTGCTACCCGGAATATTGTCCAGCTAACGGACATCGAGAGCGGTGTTTCGATGGCGGACATTTCGCCCGACGGCAAATCGATCACATTCGTACACCTTGGGACCGATGCCTGGCAGTTGTATGTTGCGCCGATCCCCGGGGACGCGGCGACGAATCCGATTACGCTGGCCGATGCGACTCGCATCAGTGTGGACGACTCAGCCCAGCACATCCTGCCCCACTGGTCGCCCGACGGTTCGCAATTGCTGGTTTCCGTAAACACGCCAGATGGTCGCGTACAGATGGCGCTCTTCGACCCGACCCTGGCACGCGCCACCGCAAATGAGCCGGTGACAATCGGCCCGTTCGGTACGGTCGGATTCGGGTGGACGGCTGACGGGACCGGCATCCACTTTGGAGTATCGACTGCAACGGGGGCACTGGAACTCGGGATGCTCGACCTGACAACTTCAGTGCCGAGTTTCATCGAATCCTCACTGGATTTCCTGGTGGCGGCGTGGGCACCTGACGATTCCGAGCTGATGGCAATCGATTCGCTCATCGGTGCAGCCTGGTTCCTGGATTCAGACAATACCGGGCTCCGGCGTGCTATCGATTCCGATCGGTTTCCGACCCGCATGGCATGGCGGCCACGGGCGTACGGAGATCCCGTGGCGCAAATCGCGGGTGCAGATTCGGAAAGCCCACCGGCGATGCTCGAAGCTGGAGATGAGCCCCGGGCGCCCGTCGGCGCCCTGGATACCGCCCTGAGTTACTCTGCGGTGATTTCAACCAGCGAGGGCGATATCAGCATCGATCTGTTCGACGACTTAGCTCCAATAACTGTGGAAAACTTCATCAACCTGGCGCGGACCGGTTTCTACGACGGTTTGCAGTTCCACCGTGTGGTCCCCGGCTTTATATCCCAGGCGGGACAGCCGGCCAACGTCGCCGATGGACCGAGATATCTGTTCAACGACGAGTTCAGCCGGGAGTTGTCGCACGATTCAGCCGGGGTTGTATCGATGGCGAATGCAGGTGCGAACACAAACGGCAGCCAGTTTTTCATTACTCATGCAGCAGCGACCGAACTTGACGCGTACACCGACGGCGTCAAGAAAAACTGTGCCGACGACACGATATCCTGCCACTCGGTATTCGGAGTTGTTACGAGTGGATTGGAGATAGTTACGGGGATGGCCGAGCGAGATCCGGCGACCGCGGCCACTCCGGCCCTGGCGATACTGTCTATAGTGATCGTCGAGAGTTAGGCCGGCCCGGTTTTTCGCCCCGGCCGTCACCAAAATCGACGAACGACCAGCAGTAATTAACGCACGGAGCCTCGCTTGCCAGAACGTATGCAGTTTCGCAGCCGGTTGTCGCACCTCGAGTGTGCGCTCACGGGTGAACGGTTCGAATACGATCACCCGCACCGGCTGAACCCCGCAAACGGCAAGCCATTGCTGGCCCGCTACGATCTGGCGAAAGCGGCGGAAACGCTGACAAAATCGGCCATTTCCGATCGGGAACCCAACATGTGGCGCTACCGCGAGGTTATGCCGGTGATCGACTCCAAGAATATCGTGACGCTCGGCGAAGGCTTCACGCCGCTGCTGCCCGCAAAGCGACTTGGCAAACACCTGGGGATGAGTTCTCTGTTGATCAAGGACGAAGGGGTCAACCCGACGGGATCGTTCAAGGCCCGTGGGCTGTCAGCCGCGGTCTCGCGGGCCCTGGAACTCGGTCTGACGAAGCTGACCATGCCCTCTGCCGGCAACGCTGGCGGGGCGATGGCGGCCTATGCCGCGGTGGCCGGAATGGAAGCCCACGTGTACATGCCGCGCGACGCCCCGGAGGCGAACCAGATCGAGTGTGTTGCCTATGGCGCTGAACTGAACCTCGTCGACGGGTTTATCACCGACGCCGGCCGCATTTCAGCAGAGGCAGCCGAGCGGCACGGCCTGTTTGACGTATCGACGCTCAAGGAGCCTTACCGGGTGGAGGGCAAGAAGACCATGGGCTACGAGATCGTCGAGCAGCTCGGCTTCGAAGTTCCCGATGTGGTGATTTACCCGACCGGTGGCGGAACGGGGATCATCGGGATATGGAAAGCGCTCGCCGAGATGCAGGAGCTCGGCTGGATCGGCTCCGAACGTCCGCGGATGATCTGTGTCCAGGCTGATGGGTGCGCGCCGCTGGTAAACGCCTATAACAGAGGCGAGGAGTTTGCAGAGCCGATCGCCAATCCCACAACGCTGGCAGCAGGGATGCGGGTCCCGGCTGCAGTGGGCGATTTCCTGGTCATCCGTGCGGTGCGAGAGAGCGGTGGCACGGCCCTGACGGTGACCGACGACCAAATGGTCGGGTCGATCCGTGACATGGCGCGTTTCGAGGGCATATTCCCCGCGCCGGAGGGCGGCGCGACCCTGGCGGCGCTGGAAAAACTGCTCGATTCGGGTGAAGTGAACCGCGACGACCGCGTTGTGTTGCTGAATACCGGTTCGGGCCTGAAGTACCTCGACGTGCTGGGTCCGGCCCTCGGGTTATAGCGGGCGTGGCGACCGACTACAAGACGATGGCAGGCAGGGTGCGGGCCGATTTTCAGGGTCGATCAATGTCGATTGGTGATTGCCAGGCCGTCGGATCCCCCTCAATGTCATGTCGTCCCGGCGCAGTGCGGGGCGCACCAGGTGGCTTAAGCCCGCGCTAGACCTTTGGCGAATCCCACGTGGTGACGTGGCTGAGGGTCCCCTCGGGGAATGAAGCGGCATACTCATCGGCGAGCATTCCCAGGATCACCGAGTTGTGACGCGCACCGTCGTGCGGCCGGCTCTGGCGCAGCGTACCTTCATGCTGGAACCCGATATGTTCGAACATCGCGCGCGCCGCCGTGTTGTATTCCGGTACGTCGACCCAGGCACGGTGCAGCCCCAGGTGTTCAAAAATGTGTTCGATCATGGCAATGACCGACGAAGTGCCGTAACCGTGGTGCCACAGCTTAGTCTGGCCGATCAGCACCGATATCTGGGCATCGCCGAGAGCTTCGTCGATCGAGAGTTGACCTTCGCCGATATGCTCGCCTGAGAGCGTGTATATCGAGAATATGTCGCGGTGGGGTTCGTGATGGGGATCGTGGAAAACCTCGTCCCAGGCCTCCTGGTCGGCATCGATCATTACCTTGGGTTCATACCCGAGGTGTGCGGCGTCGCCGTAGGTATAGCGCCCGAACCACGCATCAGCGACCTCGGAGTCGTCCAGCCAGCCAGAAAGGCGTTTTACGTCATCACGCGTTACCGGGCGCAATTCAACTAGTGAGGGCATTTATTGTCCTCCTCAATATCGACTTAATCGCTGATATTTACGGAATCGGTGGGCCGCGCGATCGTCTCTGGGTACTCACCGGTTCAGGCGCAAACGCCAGGTCAGGTAATGGTGAAACAATCGGTGCCGGGTGCCGGAGTATACCCGACGGCGGTCACGTGAATTCGGCCAGCGCATGGCAAATGGCTGACACATGCAAGTTTTGCGGCACGATTTGCATCGCATGATACGATTTGGCCTCCCGGGGGGGTCAATCGTTGTCGCACCGGCGACTCGCCCCCCGCCGCCCGGCTTAACAAGCAGATTTGAGGTAGATAAATGTCCGACCACTGGAAGATGGAAGCTGAGATCGAATACTGCGTCCCCTGTGGCTACGCGAACCTTGCCGCGAGCATGGTCAGCGAGCTTTTTCAGGCGGCTGGCCCGGCCCTGGCGATTTCTCTGAAGCCCGGCCACAGCGGCGCATTCAAGATAACCGTCGATGGTCGTGTGCTGTGGGACAAGAAGGCCGAAGGTCGTTCCCCTCACATTATGGAAATCAAAGAGATGAAGGCCACGGTCGCCAGCATGATCGAGTCCGGCGCTGTAATCCAGACCAACTAGACGGCTCGTTGTGATCGCCCCGCCGCGGCAGACTTGCCCGACGGGGGTGAGGAACGTACCGTCTGCTCCGGTTACCTTTGATAAGGAGGTCCTTATGGCTGATGTACCGGCGAAAGTACATGCTGAGATCGAATACTGCGTTCCGTGAGGCTACCACTCTGTGGCTTTCTGGATGGGAAGCGAGTTGTATGTGGCCGGCGGATCGCAGGTGGCCGTAACGCTGACACCCGGCAAGGCCGGTGTGTTCAGGGTCACCCTGAATGGCGAGGTCGTGTGGGACCGGGATGAGCTGGGCAGATACCCGTCGCTTCCCGATGCCAAGGAACTAAAGGCGAAGGTGGCCAGTATGGTCGAGGCAGCTACCGCGCCCGTATGAGAACGTCGTTCCGAGCCTTTGCCCGGAGCCATCGGCCAACCCGTGAGGGTAACAATAGAAAAGACGCCCGGGCTGCAAACGTCCGGGTGTCTTTTTGTTTTTTCGCGGCCGTGACACCGCCTTTGCACACCGGAATGTTTCGGTTCAGAATATGCGTGACAATTCGACCGTCAACCCCCTGAAATCACCGGGAGCACAAGCTTGAAAGCAGCCGTCCTTTTCGAATCGAACAAACCCATGCCGGTCGTAGAACTCGACCAGTCGGAACCAAAGACCGGCGAGGTGCGGGTCAGGATGGCGGCGGCAGGTGTTTGCGCCTCCGATTATCACGTTATGACCGGGCACAACCCGACTCCTATGCCGATTGTGTTGGGCCATGAGGGTGCAGGAGTTGTCGAAGCTTTGGGACCGGGCGTGACCAGCGTGAAAGTAGGGCATCGCTGCGTGTTGTCGTTCGTTGCGAACTGCGGTCACTGCCGGTCGTGCCGAACGGGACTTTCTAATCTCTGCGACACCAACCGGGAAACCGGGACCCGCCAGTACGACGGCACGTTTCGTCTTCACACGGACGACGGAACCGAGGTCCACCAGTTCGCCAAACTGGGAGTGTTCGCCGAATCGATAGTCGTCCCGCAGCAGGCCTGTTATCCGATGCCCGATGAAGTGCCGATGGAAGTTGCCGCCCTGATCGGCTGCTCGGTCACGACCGGCATTGGCGGGGTGATCAACCAGCCGGGGATGCGTGCGGGGATGACGGTTGCCGTGATCGGCGCGGGCGGCGTGGGGTTGAACGCCCTGCAGGGCGCGAGGCTGATGAACGCATCGAAGGTGATTGCGGTCGATATTTTCGACCACAAGCTTGAGTTTGCCTACAAGTTCGGGGCGACCGACGTTATCAACTCGAAGGAGCAGGACCCGGTTGCGGCAATCCTGGAAATGACCGACGGCGGTGTCGATTTTGCCTTCGACACGTTCGGTCACAAGATAACCACTGAACAGGCGTGGGGCGCCACCCGCAAGGGCGGCACGACCGTTGTAGTGGGGCTTGCCCCCGACGGCATGGCGGCCGAAATCCCGATGATCGACCTGGTCCGCAACCAGAAGACCCTGGTTGGCAGCTACTACGGTTCGGCAAGTCCGCACGAAACGTTCGGTAAGTTGCTCGACTTCTACCTGCAGGGCCGCATTGACGTTGATGGAATGGTGACCCGCCGCCACAGGCTCGAAGAGATAAACGAGGCTTACGAACTGCTGGCGAGGGGTGAAGACGGCAGGGGAGTGATCGTCTTTTAGCTCCAGGCGTCGTCGGACGACTTGCCAGATGACTGGCGTGAGCAAATCGCCCGCTGCAATCTACCCTCCCCCAACCCCTGCTGTGATAGTTATTAGACCATGAATATGTTACCTTCAGTGAAAGGAACTACATGGTCACTTCAATCACGCAGAAACACTTCGTAGGTTATATTCGAGTCTCGTCCGAGAGACAAGCTAAAGAAGATCGCTCGTCGCTTGGAACTCAGGAAGCGCGGATCCGTGCGGCGGTCTCCAACCGCGATGGAATTCTCGTAAAGCTCTTCCGTGACGTTGAATCAGGCAGACGTGACGATCGCCCTGAGTACCAACAGATGCTCAGGTACGTGCTGGAAGAGGACGTAGACGTAGTCCTTGTCCAGTTTCTGGACCGCTTTGGCAGGAATCCAAAAGAAATCCTCTCCCGCATCTGGGCGCTTGCCGAACACGGCGTATCAGTCGAAGCGACAGACCAGGACATCAAAGACGATGAGTTGATGCTCATGGTGTACGCGGGAGTGGCAGGTCAAAAAAGCAAACGAACATCAGAAAGAGTCCGAGCGAACATGGGTAGCAGCGCCAGAAAGGGAGCACACAGTGGAAAGGCCCCTTACGGGTTCAGGCCGGTACGCGAGATAAAAGAAGGACGAGCCGTCGTAGTCCGCTGGGAGATCGAAGAAACCGAGGCTGAGATCATCAGAGAAATGGCGAGGCTCAGCTCAGAAGAGAATCTCGGCTTTAAATCTATCTCCGACAACCTCAACGAACGGGGGATGAGGCGCGAGTCCAGGCACTGGGTTCCATCGTCCATCCAACAGATCCTCCGTAACCCGGTCATCAAGGGCCTTATGGTCTACGGACGAAACCAGAAGAAAGGGAACCCTGCGCAGGATCTCATCGAAGTACCTGGCGTCTTCCCGCCAATCCTGACGGTTGCCGAGTGGAACACGCTTCAGCAGCGGATGGATATCCGTAAGGGTGCACCGAGAGGGGCGGTGCACAAGAGCAATTACCTGCTCAGCGGTATCGCCCGCTGTGGTCACTGTGGTGGCCCGATGACCGGCAAAACGGGTGCTTCCTACAAAGGTCGGGTCTATCGCAGCTACTTATGCGTCCGAGCCAAGAAGTCGAAAGAAGACTGTGCCTACCATAACGGTCACAATGCCAGACGAATTGAACCGGCCGTGCTTGAGTATCTCGGTCAATTCAGCGACCCGACGCGGGTAGCAGAACTCTTGAAAGAAGCCGGTGCGACCGGGCTAAAGCGCAAGAAGGCCGAACTAACAAAACTTGAGAGACACCTGAAATCACTAGACAGGGACTTCCACGAGAATCTGGATTTCCTTAAGCGAGGCCTCTTGAACGAAGAAGAGTTTTCAAAAGCAAATGCCGAGCGCAGAAATGAACGGGCCAGCGTAGAGATGCGACTCGCAGAACTGCGTGAAAAGTTGCAAAAGGCCGAGACCACCCGGCAGACGATAACATCGCTGCCGGAGCGAATTACTTCGTTCGTCGAATCATTTGAGCAGTTGGAAGTGCCAAAGGCCAAGGCGATGCTCCAGATGATCCTGAAAGCTGCTTACGTGTGGATGGACGGCAGAGTCGAGCTTGAGTTTCGGTAGTTCCGATGTCAGACCTAAGTGCTGACGGGATTCATCGAACTATTTGGCGAAGAGTGTACGTTGTCACGCAGTTCGAATCCTTGTAGCTCCACCATATTGACCTGACCCCCTCAAACGTATCCAGTTGAAAGATCAGATACTGGATGAATTGAAGGGAGGCAGAAATGCCAAGAAAAGGTCATAGCCCGGAACAAGTTCTCAACAAGCTCCGTCAAGTCGAGGTTGCCGTTGCAGGTGGCAAGAGCGTAGGAGTGGCGGTGCGTGAG
>Ga0066376_10000221_pt1 | contig 51180 bp, 38 predicted proteins | sample Knorr_S15_td_Bot_FD_77009 | JGI IMG/M metagenome (GOLD analysis project Ga0066376, IMG submission 77009) | Marine microbial communities from Southern Atlantic Ocean transect - Knorr_S15_td_Bottom_ad_5009_LV_A | ecosystem: Environmental > Aquatic > Marine > Oceanic | place: Southern Atlantic... | reverse complement strand
TCTGACAAACTGGCACTTCGGCCACGTCTCTTTCTCGAACAGCGGCGCAGCCCGCCGACCTCCTCTGTCTTCTGCCTTCTGCCTTCTAACTCCTGGGAGCACTCGCCCTCAGACCCCCGTCAGGCGATCGAGTTTCCCGGTGCTGTCGCCGAACGCCTCGACCTCCACACCCAGCTTCTCCAGGATGCTGACGTGCAGGTTGGCCAGCGGCGTGTCCGCCGGATACCGGATGTATCGACCGCCCTTGATCCCTGCGTTCTTCCCGCCAACCAGCGCGATTGGCAGATCGTCGTGGAAGTGGGTGTTGCTATCGCTGATGCCGGTGCCGTAGAGGAACAACGTGGAGTCGAGCATCGTGCCGTCACCCTCCGGCAGCGCGTCGAGCTTGGCCACCAGATAGGCGAACTGCTGGAGGTGATACTCGTTGACCATGTGCAGCCGTTGGAGCTTGGCCGGCTCGTCCTGGTGGTGCGACAACGGATGGTGCGAGTCAGACACCCCGATCTCAGGGTAGGCCCGGCCACTCACCTCGCGCGCCAACATGAAGGTGCTGATGCGGGTCAGGTCCGTCTGGTACGCCAGGGCCAGCAGGTCCATCTGTAGCTTGGCGTGCTCCGCGTAGTCGTTGGGCACGCCGATCGGCTGGTCGACGACCGGCAGCTCGCGCGTGTTCTGCTCCTCGGCCATCGCGATACGTCGCTCGATGTCGCGAACCGCCTCGAGATACTCGTCGAGCTTGACCTGGTCGGCCGGCCCGACCACGCGCTCCAACCCGTTGAGCTCGGCGCCGACGAGGTCGAGAATGCTGCGGTCGCGGCGCATCCGCTCCAGCCGTGCCGCCGGGTCGGTGCTGCCGGTCGTGCCGAACATACGCTCGAATATCGCGCGCGGATCGTTCTCGATCGGCAGCGGCGTGGTCGGCGTCCGCCAGGCGATCGTGTTGGTGTAGGCGCAGCTCGCGCCGCCGTCGCAATTGCCCAGCATGGCGTTCGACTCGATACCGAGCTCGAGCGACGCGAGCTGGGTCTCCTTGGACAGCTCGCGGGCCGCGATCTGATCCATCGACACGGCGTTGGAGACGTCGGCCCCGTTGGTGATCTTGTAGGGCACGCAGGTCAGGAAGGTGCCGGCCGATCGCGCGTGGTCGCCGCCTCCCTTGACCAGATTGGCCGACTCGTCGTCGAGTCCGCCACAGATCAGAACCCGGTCCTTGAACGCCTCGAGTGACCGCAGCGTCGGCGGCAACTCGTCGAGCGGCCCCTCGGTCTGCGGGTACCAGTACGGCATCGACATGCCGTTCGGGACGTAGAAGACACCGAAACGGGTGACCGGGGCCGCCGCGGTCCGGCTCTGTGCGGTCAGCGCCGGCACCATGCTGTCGAGCAGCGGCAGGGCCAGGGTCGCGCCGAGCCCGCGCAGCACGGTGCGTCGGGGGAGATGCATCTTGGTGATGATCATCGGAATAGCTCCAAGCGGGCTTCGGTATCGGCGACGATCTCCGAGGTGTGTCCGGCGTTCGCTACGGCGCGACTGACGCGACGTCGCCCGACGCCAAACGCATCTGAAACGGGTCACTGGTGACGATGCCCAATATCAGCGACGACCACGCACCGTCGCTGCGATCCAACTCACGTACGATGCCGCGCAGCACCGGCGCGTCGTAGTAGTCGACTCCGCGGCCGAGGGCGTAGATCATCAGCTTCTCGGTCACCGTCCGCATGAATTCGTCACCGGAGGCCAGCAACGCTTCGCGGAATGCCCGTGGGCTGTCGATCGTGTCGCCGTTCCAGGTAATCGTGGCGTTGATCGCGGCCCCGCCATCTCGCTCGCGCCATCGGCCGATCGCGTCGAAGTGCTCCATCGCGAAACCGAGTGGATCCATCCGGGCGTGGCAACTCGCACAGACCGGGCTGGCGCGATGCTGCTCCATCCGCTCGCGGAGCGACGTCGGTTGACGACGATCGTTCTCGGCCAGTGGTGGCACGTTGGGCGGAGGCGGGGGCGGCGGCGCGCCGAGGAGCGTTTCAAGAACCCACTTGCCGCGTAGCACCACCGACGTCCGATTCGCGTACGAGGTCACCGTGAGCAGGCTGGCCTGACCCAGCAGCCCGTGCCGGCGGTCATCGTCCCAGTCGTAGCGCCGGAAGTGACTGCCATACAGGTCTTCGACGCCATAGTGACGCGCGAGCTGTTCGTTCAGAAAGGTGTAGTCGGCCCGGAGCAGGTCCTGAATGGGCCGGTCCTCGCGGATCTGGCTCTGAAAGAACAGCTCGGTCTCTTGCACCATCGCCTTCCGCAGCGAATCGTTGAACCCGGCGAACAGCGCGCCGTCTGGATCCTGCTGGAAGATGTTGCGCATCTGCAGCCACTGCCCAACGAAGTCGTCCATGAACCGCGTGGCGCGGGGGTCGGCGAGCATGCGTCGCACCTGTCGACCCAATGTCGCGCGGTCGCTGAGCTCGTCTCGCGCCGCCAGGTCGAGCAGCTCGTCATCCGGAATGCTCTTCCAGAGAAAGAACGACAGCCGCGTGGCCAACTCGAGATCGCTCAGTTGATACACGGCGCCAGGCCGGACATCGATCGGCTCGCGCTCGATCCGCATCAGAAACTGGGGCATCGACAGCAGCGCTTCGAGCGCGCGTTCGATGCCGGCCTCGAAATTGCGACCCTGGCGCCCCTCACGGTAGATGCCGAGCAACGGCTCGACGTCGTCGGCGGCAACCGGCCGGCGGTAGGCGCGTCGCGCCAGCCCGGCGATGATCTCCCGCGCGCAGGACTCCTCCTGTTCGGCCCGGGCCCCACTTGGCCGACACGTAAAGATGCGTTGGCGACTGGCGGTGTCCCCTGGCACACGACCCTCGAAGGGGCCGGAAATGTAGAACTTGTCGACACCCGGCAATTGGCCCGTCGCGAGCGGAGACGGGGCCGAATCCGTGAAGGCCACCGACACGAGCCGGGTGCCCGCCGCAACCGGCACCCGGATTTCCAACTCGTGGTCGGCGGTCATCCGATACTGGTGGAGCCGCTGTCCCTCGACATCGTCTTCCGGCGCCGCAATGAGCTGGCCGGGGTCCGGGCCTGGGAACATACCGCCGATGGTGAACTGCTCGACCAGGGCATGATCGAGACGCAACTCGATCTGGTGCTCGTTCTCCGCAATGCCGTCGATCGTCTCGATGGTGTCGTTCCGCTTGAGCCGAATGGCGAACACATACTCGCCGTCGAGCGGGAAGTGGTGACGAACGGCCAAGCCGCCGTGGGTCCCGAACGGCATGTCCTCGCCGGCTCGCACATCGCGCCGCTCGAAACCCACCTCGTAGAGCTGCATGACCGGCCGCGTGTCCGGGCTGCCGACCGCGGCCCGACTGATCTTCGTGGCCGCCGCGATATAGCGAGCCATCAAACCCGGCGTGATCGACAGCACGTCGGCATTGTTGTCGAAGCCGAACCCGGCCATGTCCGACGGCAACAACTCGTCGCCATCGACCTCCAGCCCCAGCAGGTCCTCGATGACATTCACGTACTCGACCCGGTTCAGTCGTCGCGACGCAACGCGCCCCGGATTGGGTCGCTCGGCCGCCACCCGATCGAGCGCCGTCTCGAGCGACGTCGCGAACGCGTCGACGGTCGCCGGATCGGGACGGGGCCGCCCTTCAGGTGGCATCTGGCCGCTTCGCAGCTTGTGAACCACCTTCTCGAGGACCGAGGCATGCTCGGCGATACGGGTCAGATCGACCTGGTCGAGGCGTAGCCCTGCGGTCTCGAGCCGTTCGTTGTGGCACGTGACGCAGTAGCGGTCGAGCAGTTCGCGAGAGGGAGTGTCCGGGCCGGGCTGCGCGCCGGCCGCCGCGAGCGGCGCCGACGGCGACACGGTTGCCGCGGCAACCACGACCCCGACCAGGATTGCGAGACGCATCGACATGGCCGTCATTCTCTTCTGTGCGCTCCGGGAAGCCCCAGTATACCTGCCGGCACCAATTGGGAACCAGACGACCCCGGCAAACGCCTTGCCGCGGTGTCGGTCCACCCGTATGCTACTGGTATTCGCGGATTCGCCGTTCCCAGGAGGCAGTTCAATAATGCGCACGTGGACTCGCGTTCGGCCCGCCGTAGCCGGTCTGTTCAGCCTCGTTTTACTGACGTGGGCACCGCCCCAGGCCGCCGGCCAATCCGCCGACGACGTGACGTTCACCAGGGACGTCGCGCCGATCCTTCAGCGCAGCTGCCAGCACTGTCACCGACCGGACTCCGTCGCCCCGATGTCGCTCCTCAGCTACGAGGACGCGCGGCCCTGGGCGCGCAGTATCAAACAGCGCACGGGTCTGCGCGACCGGATGGGCGTCATGCCGCCCTGGTTCATCGAGAAGAATGTCGGCATCCAGGACTACAAGGACGACATCTCCTTGAGTGAGGAGGACATCGCGACGCTGGCGGCGTGGGCAGATGCGGGCGCCCCCCGCGGGAATCCGGCCGACCTCCCGACACCGCTGATCTTTGCCGCCGCCGACGAGTGGGAGATCGGCGAGCCTGACCTCATCGTCGACACCCCGTCAATCGCCCTGGCCGGGGATGCCCCGGACTGGTGGGGGACGCTGGCGCCGGTATCGGCCGGGCTCAGTACGGACCGGTATGTCGAGTCGCTCCAGATCAAGGAAGTCAGCGACGTGGAGGGCGGTACCGGCGGACGCTTCATCTTTCATCACGCCATCTGGACGACACTCGACGCCGCGGGCAACCCCTCCCGGTTCGGCGGGTGGCCCGTGCACGAGGTCGGACGCAACGCCGATCACTTCGACCCGCTGGCGGGGCGTCTCTTGAAAGCGGGCGACCAGGTGTTCTTCAACTCCGTCCACATGCACGCCAACGGCGAGGACACCACCGCGCACCTTCGGGTCGGCTTCAAGTTCCACCCCGAGGGGTATGAGCCCCAACGCCGGATCGGCACGTTGACGTTCGGCTCGGGCGAGATCGACCTTCGCGGGATGGAGGCCGGTCAGGAGGTGGATTTCTATACGACCCTGACGAGTCACACGAAGATCGCGACCTTCGAGCCTCACATGCATGCGGCCGGTGTGCGGATGTGTCTCGAGTCTATTTGGGGGGGGCGCACCGAAACGCTGAGCTGCGCCGGCTACGACCACAACTGGGTGAAGGTCTACAAGTATGGAGAGGACGCTGCCCCGCTCCTGCCCAGAGGCACGCTCCTCCACGTGACGGCGACATTCGACAACACGCCGACAAATCGGAACGTGGTCGACCCGCGGAACTGGAGCGGACTCGGACACCGTTCGATCGACAACATGGCGATTCTGATTGCCCCCGCGCTGCGGCTCACCGACGAGCAGTTCCAGGAAGAGATGGCGACCCGTCGCGAGCGTCTCGGGCTCGAGGCCGGCGACTCCGTGCTCGGCTGCCCGCTGTGTGGGTTCGCCGAGCTGCCGAAAGGCAGCCGCGTCGCCTCTGGTGGACAGCAGTGACTAGTGGACCACGTCGGCGGCGCCTTGCCGGTGGGCTGCTCCTACTCGGATTCGGCGCCGGCGTCCTGACCGCGACGTCCAGGTCTGCCGGCGCCCAGGCACCTGCGCGTGGACAGAATATCGCCCCCGTCTACGAAGGGTTCTGGAAGAACGACGACGGGTCGTTCGATCTGCTGTTTGGCTATTACAACCGGAACTGGGAGGAAGAGATCGACGTCCCGGTCGGACCGGACAACTTCCTCGAGCCGGGCCCCGCGGACAAGGGGCAGCCGGCTCACTTCTTTCCCCGGCGCAACCAGTTTGTGTTCAGGGTGCGCGTCCCCGCCGATTTTGGTGACCAGGAGGTCGTCTGGACCTTGACGACCAACGGCGTCACCGAGAAGGCGTTCGGCACGTTGCGACCCGCCTACGTCGTCGACGAAGTGGTCATGGCGGCCAACTTCGGCGCGGGCGGCCAGACCGGGGGCCGAGCGGACGTCCTCGGGAACGCGGCGCCGGAGTTGACGCTGGAGTCGGCCAACACGCTCAGTGTCCGCGTTGGCGAACCGCTCGACTTGAGCGCGGTAGCGGTCGACGACGGCAAGCCGACACGGCGACCGTTCCCAGTCTTCCTCGTGGGTCAAAGCCACTTCGTGCCGAACTCGGCGACCGGGTTGCGGCTGTCGTGGTTCCGCTACCGCGGCGACGGGCAGGTCGTGTTCGATCCGCCGCAGACCAAGGTCTGGGAGGACACCAGAGACGGCGGCGAGTCACCGTGGTCCGCCGGCTGGTCGCCGCCGCCACTGCCGCCCGACAACCGCTGGACCGTGCGGGCGACGTTCAGCGCCCCGGGCATCTACGTGCTCCGCGTCCTGGCCCACGACGGCGGCCTCGTCGATTACGACGACGTCACCATCACCGTGCAACCTTAGTTAGACGGGGCTGCGCCCCGAAACCCCCGCGGCCGCTCCGCGGGGACCCCGAGTGCCCCACTCCGCGGCCGCGGGGCGCGCATTGTCGCGCGCCCTGGTGCGTTCCGCACCTTCACTCTAAACGGTGGTGCGACCCTGATCGGCCCTCAGCTCCCGACGGTCTAGGAACGTATAGACGGGAAACAGCACGCCCAGAAACCACCCGACCGTGAGGATGGCGGCCAGCCCATCGAACACCCGGAAGTTGGTGATTTTCCAGAACACGGCATCGTGGAACCGTAGGAACGGATACCGGCCCGGTCCGGTGATCGGCCGCAGGCAGATATCGACGAAGTAGAACATCTGCCAGGAATGAGAACGGACGAACCGCCCGACCCCTACCAGCAAACGCAACGTGCCGGCCACGCCGTAGTCCTCACGAAACATCAACGCGATCTCTCGAAAAAACGGCGTCAACAGCAGCTTGCCAACCTCTTGCTGTTGCCGGTAGATACCGGGCGCGCGGTCGAAGAACTCGGTCGCCCCGGTCCAGTACATCGCCTGCATGATCGACATGAGGATGTAGAGACGGTGGAACCCTGCCGCCTCGAATCGCCTGGCCGAGGTCTGCATCTTTCCCGGCAACAGCACCCACCGCCCCTGCCGACGAATATCGGCCGCAAACTTCTGGTCCTCGAGGAAGTCCATCGACTCGTCGAAGCCGCCGAGCGCGGCGAAGAAGTCGGGGGTGAGCAGCAGTCCCTGGTCTCCGTTGACGACATGCGACCGATCGAACGACATCTTCTCTTCGGCATAGCGGAACGCGACACGGTGTTTGCGCGGATCCACACGGAGGAACTCGAGCTGGAAGTGCCCTGCCAGGCGATCGTGGCCGGCGACGCGCCGCTCGTCTGTCATGGTGCGACACCCTGACCCCAGGAGACCGTCCGACGGGATCCGCGTGTCCGCGTGTAGAAAGCAGAGATACGTCCCGAGCGCCTCGCGCGCCGCGCGGTTCATCTGTCGACCGCGTCCGCGGTCGCCCGCGACCACTCGCGCGAAGTCGAACGACCCGACGATGGCGGCGGTATCGTCGTCAGACCCACCGTCAGCCACCAGCACCTCGAGCCGCACTTCTGTCTGTCGTTGCAGATCCCGCAGCAGATCGGGGAGCGAACGCTCCTCGTTGAGGGTGGGCACGATCACCGAGACATCGCACGACGACATGCCGCGAATGTACCACGCGGGTGCGTGCGCTACCCGCGTCATCCATCAACATTCTCCGCTCGACGACCTCGTCCTCACAGAGCCGTCTGACACCACCCTTTTCCCGATGCCATCGACCTGCGCACCCGCCTCGGCGTCTCGCGCCTTCCGTTCTGTTCTCGCCCCTGGCTGGAAGCACGGCGGTCCAAGAACGGATCCGGAAATTGCTCGTCAATGACCAGCCCCTCCGGGGCAGCCACACGCAAGGCATAGGGTGTCTCGCCGTTGCCGGTGGTGATCTCGTAATGAAGCTGCTCGGCGCCACGGTGCAGAGTTGCTCTCATACTCATGCTATCGGCAGTCGTTGCCGTAATGATTAGAGTCTATGGGACGTAGACGATAGGAAACATTAGACCACCCCAGTTAACGTAAGATCCACTATCGGACCCACGCGCCGCCCCCGCAACAAGTGGATTGCCCGCCCGTGCAAGCAGATTATCGCCCCGACCGCGCGCCTTGCGCTGAGCATGCCCGCAACCAGGGCCGAGATCACGGCGGATTTCGACACCGAGGCGCACCTCAAGGGTGCTGCCGGGCGGGAACCGACCCTTCAGGCGGAGTCAGTCTCGTCGACGACCTGAGTCAGCGACGGGGCAAGAAAGAGGTGCTCCGGCGGCGCGCGTGCGGGACGGCCCGCGGGCAGGTTAAACGGGAGCCCGCGGTGCTGCAGGATGCGCTGAATCACCGGCGGGTCCTCGATCAGGGCGATCAACCGGAGGCGCCCCCCACAGCGGGGACACGCGAGCACATACAGCCCGAGGCTTCGGCGCATCAGCTCCGCCCACAGATAGTTGCGTCTGTGGCGACAGCCCGGCGCGTCCGGAGGGTCATCGGCGGGCGCGTCCGGTTCCGCCGCGCCGTCGGGGTTGCACGCGGTCCCGAAGTGGACCACGAGCGACCGCTACGCTGCGCGCGGCGCCAGGACGCCGTAATAGAGAATGAGGTTGATGCGAGGCCGCTGCGCACGGTGTCGGCGGGCCGCGCGAAGACGCCGTCGAGAACGAGGGCGTGAGCGTGTACGTTGAGGTTAAGTGCCCAGCCAAATCGCTGGACGGTCGCCACCGCGCCACTCCGCCCGTCTTGCACGCGCTCATCGCGCAGCAAGCCGGCGGAGGAACCCTAGAATCGCCCGCATGGCGCGCCCCACGACCGCGCGGCACGGGGCGTGGTCCCAGGCCAGCCGGTAGCGGACGCTTCGTATGCCTCGCAGCACCGGTTCCCTGGCCAGGCGGAACCCTAGGGTTGGTCGGTGGTGGTGGTGATTGGCACGTCGCGCAGCCGTTCCTGCACGGTGCCCGGAACGCCCAGCGCGGTGTCGGCGCCGAGTCGCGCGAGCAGCTCCGCCGTCTCGGGCCAGCTCTGAAATTGGAACGACTGCTTGGCGCCTTCCGCCATGCGGTACGCGGTACGGCCCCTGAAGTCCCGTGCGTCGATGTCGGCGCCCTGCGCCACGAGATACTCGACGACTTCATTCAGCCCACGGAAGGTCGCGCCATGCAGAGCAGTGAAATCCGCCTCGTTGACGGCGTTGACATCGGCGCCGGCCTCGACCAGAAACCGGACCGCGGCCTGGGCGCTGGATGAGGGCACGCCTCTTGGTTCGCGCGGCGTGTAGGTGGCCTTGCCAAGTCCAGCCGCCATCATCAGCGGCGTGGTGCCATCGTCGCTGGCCAGGGTGACATCCGCGCCGCCGTCAACCAGGGCCCGGAGCACATCGACGCTGCTGCTCTGAAAACTGGGTATCACGCTGTAGATGAGGCTGGGCGCGCCGTTCATCTCAAAGGCGGCGACCCAGAGTGGGGTCGCGCCCTTCAGGTCGCCGGTGCCGGGAGCGAACGGCTCGAAGGCGCCCTTCTTGGGATACCCGATGTAATACATGAGCATCGCCGAGCTGGCGACTCTGGCGTTCGGGTCGGCGCCGCGCGCCAGCAGCGCCTCGACCAACTTGAGGCGGTCCTTGGCACTGAGGCGCGCGCCCCCTACGCGACCATGTCGGGCCGTCCACTCGGGCAACCAGGTGCTGACCCCGCCCGCGGCGGCATGCAGCGCGCTTACTCCGCCCATCCAGCTGTTGGGGTCGGCTCCCCGCTCCAGCAGGAACAGCGCGAACGCCGGCCGGCCCGCAGCGATCGAATACGCGAGCACATCCGTTCCGTCGCGACTGGGCGTATGGACGTCGACGCCAGCATCGATGAGCGCTTCGGCCATCTCGGTATCGCCGTTGCGGGCCGCGACCATCAGCGGCGTGAAACCCGGCGTCGTCTCAATGGTCGGGTCGGCGTCCCGAGAGAGCAGCAAGCGCACGATGTCATGGTGTGGCGCCGCCAGCGCCCACATCAACGCGGTGCTGTTGGTCTCGACGGTGGTGGCGTTCACCACGGCTCCCGCGTCCAGCAGCGCACGCACGAGCGCGGCGTTGCCGGTCCGGGAGGCGGTCATCAAAGGGGTCAATCCGCTGGTCTGGGCCACGGCCGCGCGAGCGCCTGCGGCCAGCAGCCGCTCCACCATCGGCAGGCTCGCGTTCTCGGCCGCTCGTTCGAGCGGCGTCACGCCATGGTCGTCGGCGGCGTCGGGGTCGGCGCCGGCCGCTATCAGCCGGTCGGCGGTGTGGAGGTCGTCCCAGTGGGCCGCCCAGAGCAACGCGGTGACGCCGTCGGCCCGGGTGGCGTTCGGGTCCGCCCCGTCAGCCAGCAGCGTCGCCACGCTCCCGGCGTCCTGGTCAGCGGCAGCAGTCACCACACGCAGGTCCTGCGCCACCGCGGGCATCGGAACGACCAGTGCGAAAGAGGCGAGCGCGAAGAAGATCAGACGCATGGGCTGGTCCCCGGATAGAAGGATGAAGGTCTTTCGCACTATACGCAGCCGGTCGCCCGCGTGTCCAGCGGCCACGGTTCCGGAGGCGGCTTGATGCCGTCCGGGACAGGGGGGCGCCAACTAGCCCTGATAGCCGTTTTCTCCGAGCTGCACCATAGTGCCGTCCGGGTCCGAGAAATAGAGCTGGTCGCCACCGCTGGTGCGATTTGCCGGATCTCGGCTGACTCGGGCTTCATACCCGATCTCGTCGAACCGTCCCTTGATCCGGTCGGCATCGTAGTCGTCGACACCGATACAAAAGTGATGCACGCGACCGGGCTCCGGAATGGGATAGACGCCCAGGAACCCGTCGGACAATCCCATGTTGATACCGCCGTTCGTCGGCCGACTGACCACGTCGAGCCCCAGCAGCTGCTGATAGAACTCGGCCGACGCCGGGACGTCGGACACTGCCAGCGACACGTGATTGATGGTCCGCCCCTGCGCTACCTGGCCAACCTGGCGAGCGGCACGCACGGACGTCGACCCGGCCCCGACCATCGCCGCGAGTGACGCCACGAACTGACGCCGCGTCAGTCCCCGAGATTCGTACTGGGTCACGAGGTTGTCGATTTCACGTTCCATTTGCTCCTCCACTAGACGGGGCTGCGCCCCGAACCCCCCGCGGGCCCTCGCGGGGGCCCCATGGCCCCACTCCGGGCCCGCGGGGCGCGCATTGTCGCGCGCCCCGCTGTGACTGAGGGAGCAGGGCCGTCAGCCGGGATGCCCGGCCCGAAAACCTCAATACCGCTCGTCGTCGCTCATTGGCGCCATTGGCCATGCTTCCGAGGGCACACCGTCGACGTGCGCGCCGGCATGCATGATCGTCGGGGCGGCATCGAGAAACGGCAGCGGGAAACCGAAGGTTGGCGTAGACGCGGCGTCGAGTGCCGCGATCTGACCGACATCCAGCGTCACCGCCAGCCCGGCCAGGTTGCTCTCGAGCTGCGCCATCGTGCGCGCACCGATAATCGTCGCGTCGACACCGGGTCGCGCCTGCACCCACGCCAGGGCGACCGCGGCGGGGTTCGTCTCCAGCTCGCCGGCGATGCGCACCAGCTCGTCGATGATGCCGAAGGTGCGCTCGTTCAGATACGCCTTGACCCGCGCCCCACGCCCGGGCTCGACCTCAGCCGCGTTCTCGCGTGTGTACTTGCCGGTCAGCACGCCGCCGCGCAACGGTGACCACGGGGTGACGCCGAGCCCCAGCTCCTGCGCCATTGGGATCAACTCGCCCTCGACGGTCCGCTCCAGCAACGAGTACTCGATCTGCAGCGCCACCAGCGGCGCCCACCCACGGAAACTCGCGGTGACCTGAGCCTGCGCCACTTTCCAGGCCGGTGTGTCAGAGAATCCGACGTATCGGACCTTCCCGGCCGTCACCAGGTCGTCGAGCGCACGCATCGTTTCGTCGATCGGCGTGAACCGGTCCCATAGGTGCATCCAGTACAGATCGATATAGTCGGTCTGCAGCCGGCGAAGCGACTCGTCGCAGGCCGCGGTCAGGGACTTGCGACTCGCGCCACCGGCGTTGGGGTCGGACGGAAAGAGATTGGCGAAGAACTTGGTGGCGATGACGAGCTGATCTCGCCGCACGCTGCTCCCACGGACAAAATCGCCGATGATTTTTTCTGAATGCCCCTTCGTGTAGGCGTTTGCGGTGTCCACGAAGTTGCCGCCCTGATCGAAAAAACGAGCCAGAATCGCTTCGGCGTCGGCCACGCTGGAACCCCAGCCCCAGTCGTCGCCAAAGGTCATGGCGCCGAGGCAAAAGGGGCTGACCCGCAATCCGGATCGTCCGAGGGTGACGTAGTGGTCCAACGACATGTGTGCTCCTAATCCTTAATCCCTACGCCGTGATGACAGAATGGGGTGAACGGAGAATGACGGCGCCGAAGCATTCTACCGGCTCGCGGCAACCACCGCCCTCAATCGGAGTTGATGTTGGGAATATTTGAAACCGCGATGGACCCATGGGGACGCACCGTGCTCACCCATGTGGCGTGGAATATCTTGTGGGTGTCGGTGTTCGTGTTCATCACGTTCCTGATCGCGCACGCGTCCTACATCATCCTGTCGGCGCACCGGGTCCGGGGGCAGGCGGAGACGGACGCCCTCGAAGTGAAACATGCCGAATTACCGAAGCGGGTCAAGCGGCACACGTTCATGGCACGGTTGTTCCACTGGGTGATGGCGGGGTCGATCTTCACACTGCTCGGGACGGCGTTCTTCCCGATCATGGGCTGGCAGTTCGACTGGATCGAGATTCACTACACGGCCGGGCTCACGCTGACCGGGGCGATCATTTACCACATTGTTCACACCACCTTCTTCCTCGATTTCTGGTCCATCTGGGTCGGACCGAAAGACATCCCAGAGTTCAAGGCAGAAGTCAGGCGTGAGGCCGGGCACGATGTGCCGGGACCGCACTCGGCCAAGTACCCGATCGGGAACCGGCTGTATCACCTGGTGCTGACGTTTGCGGGTTGCACGGTCAGCGTCACGGGGTGCGTGATGCTGTGGCGTATGGGAACCTCGTTCATCACACCCAATCCCTACATTCTGGGCGAAGGGACGTGGGGCTGGGTGTACGTGTTCCACGGCATGACCGGACTGTCGATTGCCGGGTTGAGCGTGGCGCACGTCATCTTCGGCGCGAGACCGAAGAACTGGTGGCTGACCAAGTCGATGCTCATCGGCTCGATCTCGAAGCGCGAATATCTCGAGCATCACGAGCCCGCGCGGTGGCGGATCAAGCCGCGCAAGTCTAAAGCCTAGTCTAGGTTTTCGCGGCCATCGGCAGGTGCGGCTCATATTCGACGGCCGCGACCACATTGCCCTCGGGGTCTTCGGAATTGAGGATCTTGCCCACGCCGGGCAATTCGAAAACGGGCCCGCTCACCACGCCCCCGCTGGCGGTGATCGCCTCCTTGGTCTCGGTGATCGACGCCACGCTGATCGAGCAGCGGTACCCGCGCAACGGCGGGTCGTGGACGTCCTCACGTTGGTGCAGGGCGCCTTCGGTGACGCCGACCTCATCATCACCCGTAAAGACCCGGGAAAAGCCCGGTGGCCCCCACGGCTCGAACCGCCACCCGAAGGCCTGCTTGTAAAACCGCTGCGCCCGGTCGACGTCATCCACGTGAATCGCGAAGTGTGCCACGAAGTTGGCCATCACATTCCTCCTGACGTGAAGAGTAGTGACTCAGCGGGACAACCGTCTCTCGACACAATGACAATCAATGTCGCGCACCTGACACAATGGACGGAGTGGAGACGAGCCTCAGGGCCAGCGCGCTGAACTTACCGGAGGGCGGGCTCCTTCCCGAGCATGAGCACCGCTGGGATCAGCTCGCGTACGCCGTGCAGGGCGTCATGGCGGTGGAAACGGAGCAGGGGTGCTGGGTGGTTCCGCCCCATCGCGCCGTGTGGCTCCCAGCGTCGGTGCCACACCGCATCCGCGCCGGCGGTCCACTGGCGATGCGCAACGTGTACTTCCCACCAGACACCGTCCGAGCGCTACCTCGTCGTTGCTGCGTGGTCGGCGTCCCACCGTTGCTACGGGAACTCATTCTCGATCTCATCGGGCGTCCGCTGCCTCTGGGGAATACGAGGGCCCACGTCGAAGCACTGCTGGTCGAGCTGCTAGCCGAATTGGACCAGGAGCCGCTGATTCTGCCCATGCCGCGTGACCCGCGTGCGCGACGACTGGCGGAGCACCTGGCGGCGCACCCTGACGACCGTCGGCCGCTCGACGTGCTGGCCCGCGAGGTTGGGGCCAGCCCGAGAACGTTGCAGCGGGCGTTTCTGTCCCAGGCCGGTCTGTCGTTTCGCCAGTGGCGTCAGCAAATGCGACTGCACCGCGCGCTGGTCCTGCTCGCGGAAGGCACCGCGGTGACCGCCGTGGCCAGCCGGGTGGGATACGAGAGCCCGAGTGCATTCGTGGCGATGTTCCGCACGTTGTTGGGCACGACCCCGGGACGCTACTTCAACCGCCGATGAGGAAGCGGGCGGCGGCGACGAAGCGGCGCCACAGGTAGACGAAGCTGGTCGAAATCAGGATGAGCACCGACGTCGTCAGCGCGTCGACCGTCACGAGCCAACGGCCGCCGCCTTGCCAGAGCGGCGAGATCGACAACACGCCCAGGGTGAGCATCGTCCAGAACCACGGGGTGAGCGTCAACGCCACCGCATCGGCACCATTCGCGGCGCCACCCAGGCCGGCCATGGCCACGAGCACCACGGACGCCCCTGGGAAGGACTCCGCCCGAAAGACCACCCACAAGAGCAGCACGACCAGCAGCACGTACGCGTGGCGCACGACGGCCGGCATCGTGGCCAAGCGTTTCGCCAGCCAGACCTGCTCCAGCGCGACGATCGCCCCGTGCACCCCACCCCACACCAACACGTTCCAGCCGGGCCCGTGCCAGAACCCCACACACAGAAACAGTAGACTTGCCTGACGCGCGCGGACCAACCCGCCACCAGCGGCCGAAGTGAGCGCGAGACGCAGGTAGCTCCGGCACCAGTCAAGCAGCGTCATGTTCCACCGCTTCCAGAAGTCGGTGAGCGAGTCGGCCAGGTAGGGCGCCCGGAAGTTCTCGACGAACCGGAAGCCGAACATCCTCCCGAATCCGATCCCCATGTCGGCGTACCCAGACAGATCAAAATAGATCTGGAGGGTGAAACAGACGGCCCCCAGCCAGGCCCGCGCCATGCCGAGCTCGGCGGCCGAAGTGGCGAACACGATGTCGGCCGGGCCAGCCACCGCGGCGGCCAGGAACACGACCTTGCAGTAGCCAACCAGCCAACGTCGAACGCCGAAGGCGAACGCGGCCAGTGTGGCCCGACGCTGGGCGAGCTGCGGACTCATGTCCTGGTAGCGGGCCAGGGGTCCCGCACAAAGCAGGGGGAAGCACAGCAGGTAGAGCGCCGCGCGGATCGGACTGACCTGGGCCGGAGCGTCGCCGCGGGCGACGTCGACCAGATACGACAAGGCGTGACACACGAGGAAGGTCAGGCCAAGCGGCGCAAGCAGTTGCGGGACGGCAAAGACGCGGTCGGCGAACACCGCCGGGAGCGGCAACGCGTACTTGCTCACCCCGAGCAGCACGACGTTGCCGGTCACCCCGAGTGTGAGCAACGCCTCGGGCAGCGGACCCGGTCGTGTGGACGCCGCGGCGGCCAGACGGGCGCGACCGATGGCCAGGCCCACGAGGTAGTTGAAGACGACCGCACCGGCGACCCATCGCATGAACGGGCCGGTCCCCCAGGCCAGAAAAACCACGCTCCCGGCGAGCAGGACCGTGTTCGGCAGGGTGAAACGGCGCCCGTCTTCCTTCCAGCGCTTCGGGGTGGCCGCGACAGCCAGAAAGAACAGCGCGAGGACGGCCGGCAAGAAGCGGAGCAGGAACGCGGTGTCGGTAAAGAGCACGAGCTGGAAGAAGCGGAGTCAGCGATCAGGCGTCAGCGGAGCAGCATGCTATCAGGTTCGGCCGGCGCGACTGCCGTTCCAGGGGGCCGCCAGCAACGCGTTCATCCTGTGTCGCCGAGCGGCCGTGCGGCGCGGAACGGCTCGTGCTACGCTCCGGAATCCAGAGGAGATCGTCATGACACACCGCTGCATCGGTCGCGCCGCCATCGTACTGATCGTGCTCGCCCTGGTGCTGGTCGGCCAGTCCGGGGTGAGGGTGGCCTACGCCCAGGAGGGACGCGAGGCGATGCTGGCGCGCGCAACGGAGGCGGAGCTGGATACCGCCTACGTCGCGCCACCCGGCGACCCGTTGTGGCATCACACCGCCGGTTTCGCCAAGACGCTCTGTTCGGCAGTGTTTGTCACCGGCCTCGACCCGGAATTCGCGGCGGAGAACGTCGGCTTTTTCAGCTCGCCCTACGAACATCGCCGGCATGTGACCAACGTCGAGGTGGACCGTGACCTGCGTCAGGTGCACCTCACACTCCCGGATGGTGTCGTGCGCACGGCGAAATTCAACGGCGACCATGGATGCGTCACCCTGCCAATCGGCGAGAACGACGTGTATTTCGACCCGGTCGACATCACCAGCACCCTCCCCGACCCGGCCACCCTGCCCTGGCCGATGGGTGACGTCCTCCCCACCACGCCACTCCCCGCCGGCATTGACGCCGAGAAGGTAGCCGCCGCGGTGGACGCGGCCTTCGACCCCGCCGGCATGACGGGTGGACTCGTCATCACCCACAAGGGACGGATCATCGGTGAGCGCTACGGTGACGGGCTCACCATTCGCACACCGCTCGAAAGCTGGTCGATGGGCAAGAGCCTGACCGCCACGCTGATGGGTGTGTTGATCGAGCAGGGCGTGTACGACCTGTACCAGCCTGCACCGGTGCCCGAGTGGCAGACGCCCGGAGACCCACGGCAGACGATCCGTATCGCCGACATTCTGCACATGTCGAGCGGCCTACGTTTCCGCGGCGTGGCCGACCCGGATCTCGACCCGGCGCTGGGTTACCCCGACCATCTCTACGTCTACACCGGCACCGTGAATTCGTTCGAGTGGGCCGCCACCAGGCCACAACAGTGGCCGCCGAACACCATCGGGCGCTACCGCAACTCGGACCCGGTCCTGATCAACTACCTCGTACGACTCGGAGTCGAGGGGCGTGGCGGCGAGTATCTGTCGTTCCCGCAGCGTGAGCTGTTCGACAAGATCGGGGCACGCGGATTCGTATTGGAAACGGATCCCTACGGCAACTACCTGCTGCAGGGCTATGAGCTGGCCCCGGCGCGCGACTGGGCCCGTCTGGGGAATCTGTATCTGCAGGACGGGGTCTGGAACGGCGAGCGGATTCTGCCTGAGGGCTACACCGAGTTCGTCAGCACGCTTGCCCCGGCCTGGGAGGCCGACGGCCGCCCGATCTACGGTGGCTTCTTCTGGATCAACGGCACCGGCAGCTTCCCCGTGCCACGCGAGGCGTACTACATGTCCGGTGCCGGCGGGCAGACCACGCTGATCATCCCGTCACACGACCTGGTGGTGGTCCGCCAGGGACACTACGGCGGGGCGCGCGCTGGCGGGCGAGCGCTGCGGAACGCGCTGACGATCCTGATGGACGCGGTACCGCCCAGCAACTGACGCCGCTAGTCTTCCACGCCCATCAGGCTCTTCAGCAGCGAGACGGTGCTCTCGCCGACACCGCGCGCTCTGGCAAAATCGAGCGGGGTCTGGTTGTCGATGTTTCTGAGGTCGAGTCGGGCCCCGTGGTCGACCAGATACGCGACGACCGAGTCGAACCCGTTTCCCGCCACGGCGTGCAATGCGGTCTGACCGGTGTCATTGGCAACGTTGACGTCGACACCGCGCTCGACCCCAATTCGCACCGCGTCGAGCGTCGCGGCTTCAACAAGTCTCGGGTCCGGCTCGCGACGCGTGCTGCGCACCGGGGCGCTCTCGGCGATCCGGTCCAGGCGGTCGACGGCGAACAGGGGCGCCCGCCCCCCCAAACCGGCTGCGGCCATGATGGCGGTCGTCTCACCCTCGTGCCGCTGAGCCCGATCGTCTCGCACGGCCAGGCTCCCCTCCCAGTAGATCGGATGGTGCGACACGGTGGCATCGGCGCCATGGTCGACCAAGGCCTGCATGATGGCGGGCGCGTTGAAACGCGCCGCGAGCCAGAACGGCGTGGCCCCGACATACGACGGGTGAAAGTAATAATCGACACTGTCACGCCGAACGGGGGTCGAGGTCTCGACCACCGCGTTCGGGTCGGCGCCATGCGTCAGGAGCACACGGGCCAGGGCATCGTCCTTGTGCAGTATCGCCGCATGGAGCGCCGCGTAGCCCGCGTCGGCCCGATTGGGATCGGCGCCCGCCTCGACCAAAAAGGCGGCCAGACCACCATGGCCGCTGTGCGCGGCCACCACCGTCGCGCTGGTCCCGTAGGGAGCGGTGTCGTTCACGTCGGCGCCGGCCGACACCAGCAGACGCGCGGACGCCAGGTCTCCAACCCGGGCCGCGAAGAGTAGCGGCGTATACCCGCCCTGCGGCAGGTCGACGATGTAGTCCGGATTCCATGGCTCCGGCGTGGTCTTCACCACCTCGGTGCGCACGTCGGACCGCGCCCGCAGATCGGGCTGGTGCTCGAGCAGCCCTTCGACGACACCGGCGTGGCGTTGTCCGATCGCCCACATCAGCGCATTCTGATGGCGTCCGTGCTCGGTCGCATCGACATCCGCCCCCAAGACGAGCAGGGCCCGGACGACCGCGACGTTGCCGGTGCGGGCCGCCGTCATCAACACGGTCTCTCCGGAGAGCAGAGCCGCGGTGGGGTCGGCCCCCGCGGCCAGCAACAGGTCGGTCATCGCCTCACTGCCATTCTCGGCCGCGGTCCAGAGCGGTGTGGCCCCCAGGTCATTGGCCGCGCTTGCGTCGGCGCCGGCGTCGAGCAGCAGAGACGCGATGGCGGTGTCGTCCCAGTACCCGGCCCAGTGCAACGCGGTCGCGCCGTCGCCCTGCCCAGCCGTGACGTCAGCGTGTCCGGCGATGAGGGTCCGTACGGTGTCCCAGTCGGCCGCTCGCGCGGCGTCAGCCAGCGGCTGTGCCGTCGCAGAGACAGCGGTCACCAGCACGGCCAGTGCCATCACGCCCCCATATCGCCGGCCCTGCCGTGTCGTGGCTATCGGTATCATCGCGTGTCGATCTCCGTGCTTTGCGTTACACCCCCGCCAGCGTGTCGATCGCGAGCCGTCCGGTGCTGTTGCCGAGCCGGTCGAGTGGCATGTTCATCTTGTCCAACAGTGTCAGCAAGAGGTTCGCGTTGGACGTGTCGCTCGGATAACGCAGATGACGCCCCCCGTGAAGCCGTCCGGCCCCCCCGCCGAGGAGCAGCAGCGGGAGGTTGCGACCGACATGCCTCGTGCTGTTGGAGATACCGGCGCCGTAGAGGATGGTCATGTGGTCGAGTAATGACCCGTCCCCGTCGGCGGTGGCCCGGAGCCGCTCGAGATACCCAGCGACCAGTTCCACGTGATACGTGTTGATTTTTGACATCAGCGCGATGCGGTCCGGGTCGTCTTCGTGGTGTGACAGCGGGTGGTGCGCATCGGGCACTCCGATCTGCGGGAACGAACGGGTGCTCTGCTCGCGTCCCAGCATGAAGGTCACCACCCGTGTCAGGTCGGTCTGCAGCGCCAGCAGCTGGAGGTCGAACATGAGGGCCAGATGCTCTTCGAAGACCCGTGGCGGCCCGGCCGGCTGCTCGACAAACGTCGGGTCGACGTCCTGCTGTTGCTCAGCCTTCTGAATGCGGCGCTCGACATCGCGCACCGCCTCGGTGTACTGGTCGAGCTTCGCGCGGTCGGGCCCGCCCACGGCCAGCTTCAAGCCGACCAGCTTGTCGTTGACCGAGTCGAGGATGCTCTGCTTCTGCAATCGCCGCGCGCGGCGTGCCTCTGGCGCGGCCGATCCGCTGTCCCCGAAGAGCCGCTCGAACACCGCCCGAGGGTTGTTCTCCATCGGCAGTGGCCGGGTCGGACTGCGCCACGAAATGGTCTGCGTGTAGGCGCAACTGAGACCCGCGGTGCACTGGCCGGCGTTGGCGGCCTTGTCCATGGAGACCTCGAGCGAACCGAGCTGCGTCTCCGCGCGGAACTCCTGGGCCAGCAACTGGTCGATGGAGGTGCTCGCCAGCACATCCGTTTCGTTCTTGCCACCACTGGCGGTCCCGGTGAGAAACGACGCGGAGGCGCCCGCGTGCACATAGGTCCAGGACGACCGCAAGCCTGACAACACCAGCAACTGGTCGCGAAACGGCGCCAACGGCTGGAGAATCGGAGTCAGGGCGAAGCCGGCTCCTTCCGTCTCGGGGGTCCAGTACGGCATCGCCATGCCGTTCGGCGCGTAGATCGCCTGGAACCGGGGGATGGGTCGAGCCGGGGTCTGGGCCAGCGCGGTGGCGGCCGGTACCATCGCGTCGAGTAGCGGCAGGGCGACGGTGGCGCCCATGCCACGCAAGACAGTCCGGCGCGGCAGGGCGCGTTTGGTAATCGTCATGTCTGGTGTTCTCCCAACGAACGGTTCAGCGGCCCTCCTGGGCAGAGACGTCAGTCAGTCGCGGCGGTGCGCATGAGAAAGGCCGGGCTCCGGACAACCCCCAGAATCAAGGCTGACCAGCGATAGTCGTCGGCCGCGGCATCGCGCACCACTTGCCGCACGAACGGCCGATCGTGATAGTCGAGCTGGCGTCCAATCGCGAACGACAACAGTTTCGACGCCACAGTCCCGGCAAACTGTTCAGGTTGGCTGAGCAGCATCGCGCGCAGGCCCGCCAAACCCTCGACCGTCTGTCCGCTCGGCATGACGGCGCTCGCATCGATCGGGGCGCCATGCGGATACTCCGTGCGCCAGGCACCCAATGCGTCGAACTGCTCGAGGGCGAACCCCGGCGGATCGATCATGGCATGACAGGCGGCGCAGGTTGACGACGCCCGGTGTCGTTCGAGCCGCTCGCGCACCGACTCCGGCCGTCCGCCCTCGCCCCGATCCGGGAGCGCGGGTACATCGGGCGGCGGCGACGGGGGTGGTGCGTCGAGAATCGTATCGAGCAACCACTTGCCTCGCAGCACGGGCGAGGTGCGCGTCGGATAGGACGTCAGCGACAAGAGGCTGCCATGCCCGAGCAGTCCGCCCCGCTGCTCGAGGTCGGGGAAGGTCACCCGCCTGAACCGCGGCCCGTACACCCCGGGAATGCCGTAGTGACGAGCCAGCCGCTCGTTCACGAAACTGTAGTCGGCGCTGAGCAGTTCGAGCACGCTCCGATCGTCGCGGAGGGTGCTGGCGAGAAACAGCTCCGTCTCCTGCCTGAAGGCGTCGATCAGGTTGTCATCGTAGTCGGGGAACGGCACCGGGTCCCCCTGCACCTCGTCGAGGTTGCGCAGGTGCAACCACTGACTCGCGAAGTCGTCCACCAGCGAGTGCGACCGCGGGTCAGCGAGCATTCGGCGTACCTGCTGCGCGAGCACGGCGGGCTGCGTCAGCGTTTCCTGCTCCGCCGCGCTGAGCAGCGACTCGTCTGGCAGGCTGCTCCAGAGGAAGAAGGACAGCCGCGCGGCGACCTCGACATCGCTCAATGGGTAGACGGCGCCAGGATCCACCGTGGGCGGGTCGACCTCCATCCGCAAGAGAAAGTCTGGGTCGACCAGCAACCGCTCCAGCCCGAGTTGGATGCCGGCGTCGAAACTCCCGCCTTCGGTTCGACCGCGTTCGTAGAACGACAGCAGAGTCTCGCGGTCGGAGGCGGTGACCGGCCGACGATACGCGCGACGGGCCAATGCCGACAGAATTTCGGTGGCGCAGGCCCGCTCATCGTCGGCCGCCGGGTCTGGGTCGCACGAGAAAATAGCGCGACGGCTCGGGGTCTCGCCCGTCCCTCCGGGGGCATACGGACCACCGATCGAGACCGAGTCGACCGCCGCGTTGCCGTGGTAGGCCTCGTCGTTCGACAGCACCTCGCCCGCCTGTCGAACCTGATACACGCCCTCGGGCTCCCACCGCTGTCGCACGAACGACACGCCGACGACGCGTGGGCCCGCGTCAACCGGCACCCGCACTTCCAGATCATCGTCGGCATGCAGCACGTAGGCTTCCCAAGACGGGTCACCCGGCTCCGCAATCGTGAACGTCACCGGTGCCGGACGCCCCGTCGCCCCGCCGCCCACGGTGAATCGCTTCACGAGCGCACCATCGATGCGCACGTCGAGCTGTTGCGCCGTCCCCATCCCAAGGACGTAGTCCTGCCAGTTGGTCCGCAGGCCGATTTTGATCAGATACTCGCCGTCAGCCGGGAAGTGGTACCGGATCGCGGTACCACCACGCGACCCGAGCGGCAGCTCCGGCGCCTGCCGGTCGTCCTGGCGCAGCAGCAACGGCACTTCAAACGTCTCGAACCCGGGCGCGGGCGGCGCGAGGCCAACCGCCAGTCGCGAGATGTGACGGGCCGCTGACAGATACCGTTCGAGTTGAGCCGTACTGATCGACAACACTTCCGCGTTGTTGTCAAAACCGGTGTCTGAGGTCTCGTCGCCAGGCAGTAGCGACTCGACCTCGATGTCCAGGGCGAGCAGATCGCGAACGGCATGCCGATACTCGGTTCGGTTCAGCCGGTGGACGGTGCTGGTGCGGCCTGGGTCAGGATTGGCCGCCGCCGCCCGATCGAGCGTTGTCTCGAGCCTGCTCGCGACCGCATCGTAGGTCTCGAGGTCCGGTCGCGGACGGCCGCCCGGAGGCATCGCGCCAGACCGGAGCTTCTGGATGACCCGCTCCCAGACCTCAGGGTTTGTCGCGGGACGTGCGGCGTCGACGGCATCCAGGGCCAGCCCGCCACTCTGAAGCCGCTCGCTATGACAGCTCACGCAGTAGCGGTCGAGCATCGCCCGCGTGTCGGCGCCCGACGCGGGCTGCGCCTCCGCGACGGCCCCTACGCTGTGGTGGGCGGCGGCGAACACAACGAGCCAACGGCCCAGCGTCACTGCGGCGGGCCCACACGCCCTGCGCAGCCGACGGGTCGTCTCGGTCGAAGGAGGCATCATGCTTCGGAAGTGGCGTCACGCCGCCACACTTGTACGTATCAGGGCACTCTATCGTCGGCGCCCCGCCCAGGCAAGCCGCCACCAGAGGAGCCGAGTGGCATTTGTGACCGAGGGGCAATGCCGCCAGGCGGGATGCCCCGCCGCGAAGTCCTGCCCCTTGTTTCGGATGCACTGCACTACCATGGCGCGATACCCGGTGACAGGGTTGCACAAAAGGCACACCATGAGACGACACCTGACACGACCGAGCCGGCGTCGGTTTCTCCGGGAAACGGGCGGATTCGCTGCCCTCGCGGCCACCATCGGCGCGCCACGACATCTGTTCGCGGCCCAGACGCCGGCTCTGCGTATCCGCGCCGTCGACGCTTATCCGATCTATATCAACCAGCGCTCAGACGGCTTACTCGACGCTCCGACCTTCTCGGGTGACGACGACCCGCGACGCTGGCGCTTCGGCGGGCCATTCGAGCAGCTCCCCTCGGCCATCATTACCATCATCAAGACCGACCAGGGCCTGACCGGGTTCGGGATGGGCGCCGGGGGCAGCGTGGCGGTCGAAATCATCGACGGGCACCTGAAGCATCTGCTCATGGGCGCCAACCCGCTCAACGTCGAACAGCTGTGGGACCAGATGTACACCTCCGGGGTCCTGTATGGACGGCGGGGCGTCTTCGCCATGGCGCTCAGCGCCGTCGACAACGCCTTGTGGGACATCGCAGGCAAGCATGCCGGGCAACCGGTCTACGAACTTCTTGGTGGCGCGACCCGTGACCGGATTTCGATTTATCAGACAGGCGGCGACGTCGCCGAGGGCAAGGCCAGGGGCGTGCGACACTTCAAGCGCTCGCTGCCGATTGGACCGCACACGTCGGCGGCGGAGATGGATCGGCGGGTGGAGTCGGTGCTCGCGGCCCGCGAGACGATGGGGCCGGACGGCAATCTGATGACCGATTGCGTGTCACGCAACGGTACGGTCGAGTGGGCCGTGCCGCTCGCCGAGCGGCTGCGCTCGGCCAACCTCTATTTCATGGAGGAGCTGCTGTCGCCGGACAACGTGTTCGGCTACGCCGAGCTGGTACAACGGATCGGAGGCGGCGGACCGGGCTGGACCAAGGTTGCCTGTGGCGAGCACGAATACACCGAGCATGGATTCGACGTGCTCATCCGGCTCAATTCGGCCGAAATCCTGCAACCGGACATCACCTGGTGCGGTGGCACCACGGCCGGACGCCGTATTGCGCGGCTGGTGGACGTGGCCGGCCTCGAACTCATTCCGCACCGCGGCGGCAGCTCGTGGGGCTTCCCGATCGCGCTCACGTCGCCAAGCTGCACCATGGCCGAGAGCTTCCCGGCCGGGTCGACCATCCTCGATGCCATGTCCTGCACAGTCGAGAACGGCGAAGTCATCGCACCCACCGGCCCCGGGTTCGGCACCACCCTGACCGAGGACCTGGTGCTCGAGCACCGACTGACCGGTGCTTAGGACCCGGGTCTCGCTACTGATCCAGTTCTGCGTAAATCTTGGTGGCGTTGTCTTCCGCGCTGGTCAGGGTGCCGCGGCTCATCGCATAGTTCGCGTATTTTGCCGGCAGGTTCAGCGCCGCCGCCGCCTGTGCCGCAGTCTTGCCCTCGGCTTTGCCGCGCTCGACGGCGGTCAGGAAGTCACGATTGAACTCGCCGAATTCTCTAAAATCGGCCCAGGTCATCACCGGGCTGTGCCCGGGAATCACGGTGTCGACACCCGGGATGCCATCGGCGGCCGCCAGCAGAGTCTTTGGGTAGCTGACGCCGCTGCCTCCGTTGTTGACGTCGATATACGGCACACCCTTCCAGGCGAACATGTCTCCCGTATGCGCCACGCCGAGAGCCGGGAACACCACGATGGTGTCGCCGCTGGTGTGGGCCTGACCGAAGTAATACAGGTCGATCCGGTCGTCGCCGTCCAGCAGCGACAGCTTGTCCGTGTAGGTCCGGCTCGGCAGATACTGCCGCCCGCTGGCGGACTGGAACGCTGGCATCCGCTCCATGTTCGTCTTGGTGTTGGCGTGGGCCACGAATTCGATCGGTAACTCAAAATCGATGTTGCTGCCGACATGGTCGCCGTGAGTGTGGGTGTTGATGATCATCGTCACCTTCTTGTCGGTGACGGTCTTGATCTTGTCGAGAATCGCTGAACCCCATTCAGGGTTCTTGGTGTCGACCACCACCACGCCATCGTCAGTGACAAAGGCCCCAGTGTTCCCGCCCCCACCGGTGATGACATACAGGTTGTCTTTCACCTGCTCGATCTCCGCGACGTTGCCCTGTGCGATCGGGCGACTCATGGTCACCGCGACGCTCAGAGCGACCAGGGTACCCAGAATGGTGATTCGTTTCATGACAGATCTCCTCGTCGATGCCGATCCAGCGAGCAATCAATATACAACCTGGCGGCCGGTCTGCGCCCCGACGCTCGTCGCCCGACGATCACCGTCGTCACCCGGCTTCGCCGGCGCCGCGTCCCGCGTATGAGGACGATTCCTCGACCAGAGACCGCAGCAGCGGCGACTCGCCCGGCGGAAACTCTCCAAAACTCACCCCCAGGGTACGCGCGGCCACGACGGCCGAGCTATCGGGAGACACGCGGGAAATCTTGTCCACCGCGTCGTGAATCGGCACGCTTTTCACGTCCGGCGGATCGTAGGCCACCATCATCCCGAACTGGCGCTGGAGCACCAGCCGAACCGCATGCGCGCCAAACTGTGTCGCCAGCGCACGATCGAAGTTCGTGGGCGGACCGCCGCGCTGGAGATGTCCGAGGACAACCACCCTCGTCTCTCGTTTCAGGCGGTCATGCAACTGGCGCGCGACCACATGCCCGATGCCGCCCAGGCGCACCTGACCGACCACGCTGCCGTCGGGTGTGGTGACGAAGCCACCGTCTGGCAGCTCGGCGCCCTCGGCCACCACAATGAGCGAGAAGCGCTTGCCCACGTTGTCCCGCTCGAGAATCTTCCGGCAGACGTTCTCCCAGGTCCAGGGGATTTCCGGGATCAGGATGACAGACGCCGCCCCCGCAATGCCGGCCTGCAAGGCGATCCACCCCGCGTGGCGACCCATGACCTCGAGCACCATGATGCGCTCGTGACTCTCGGCCGTCGTGTGCAACCGGTCCATGGCGTCGGTCGCGCACGCCACCGCGCTGTCGAACCCGAACGAGAATGCGGTCGCCGACAGGTCGTTGTCGATGGTCTTGGGTACACCGACGACCGGAATCCCGTATTCGTGAAACTGCTGCGCCACGGACAATGACCCGTCTCCGCCGATGCAGATCAGCCCCATGATGCCGAGTTGGTCGACGGTTTTCTTGACGTCGCGTAGCAGCTGCGGGTCGAGCTCGAGCCGCTCGTCGATACCGCTACGCGCCGCGAATCGTCCCTTGTTGGTCGAGCCGAGTATCGTGCCGCCACGATTGATGATGCCGGAGGTGTTCGTCGTATCGAGGGCCACGTAGGTGACCGGGTCCACCAACCCTTCGTAGCCCCGGCGGAACCCCACGATGTCAGCGTCGAGTCTCGCGGCCGACTTGACGGCTCCTCGAATGACGGCGTTCAGCCCGGGGCAATCGCCGCCCGACGTGAGAATCCCGATCCGACCGCTGCCAGCCGCCATGTCCGCTCCTCCTCTCCATCACGGTACACACGTTCCCCACTCCGCGCCACTTCCGGGGCGGGTCTAAAGACCCGCGGCTACGAATGACGACACGTTCACCACGGGCTGCGATTACAATCTGCGGTTCCCATGGCCATCGAGGTCGCTATCAACCATCGGACGAGCTACACCTACGACAGGCTCGTCACCCTGTCCCCGCACATCATCCGACTGCGACCGGCGCCCCACTGCCGAACGTCGGTGTCCAGCTATGCGTTACGGATCCAGCCCTCGACCCATTTCCTGAACTGGCAGCAGGATCCGCACGGCAACTACCTGGCCCGCACGGTGTTCCCCGAGCGCACGCGACAGCTGACGGTCGAGGTCGACCTGGTCGCCGAGTTGACGGTGATCAATCCGTTCGACTTCTTCCTCGAGCCGTCGGCCGAAGAATTCCCGTTCAGTTACGAAAAGTGGCTGGCGAAGGATCTTCGGCCCTACCTCAAGAAGGGCCGCAAAGGTCGACGCCTGCGGAAGTTCGTCGAGTCGATCGATCTGACACCGCGTCGGACGGTCGACTTCCTCTTCGATCTGAACCACCGGGTGTCGCAGCACATTGACTACGTCATCCGTATGAAGCCGGGGGTGCAGACCAGCGAGCAGACGCTGAAGCGGCGAAGCGGGTCGTGCCGAGACAGCGCGTGGCTCCTGGCCCAAACGCTGCGGCGGCTTGGACTGGCCAGCCGGTTCGTGTCCGGGTACCTGATTCAGTTGGTCCCGGACCAGAAACCGATCGAGGGCCCAGAGGGCCCGCAGACCGACTTCACCGACCTCCACGCCTCTGGACCGAGGTCTCCCTGCCCGGTGCCGGCTGGATCGGCCTGGACCCCACCTCGGGCATGTTTGCGGCGGAGGGCCATCTGCCAGTCCTGGGCCACAGCATCGACCGCACCCTCGAGGCCGCGGACGTCCGCCTCACCATGGGCGGCGAGCCGACCTTCGTCTCGATCGACGACATGGACGGCGGCGAGTGGAACTACGATGCGCTCGGTCCGACCAAGCGGCCGTTGTCAGAGCGGCTGCTTCGCCGCCTGCAGCCCGCGTTCGGCCCCGGCGCGCTACTCCATTTCGGACAGGGGAAACAGTATCCGGGCGAGCCTGGTCACGAAGATGGGCGGAGACGGCGGGCACCTCCTGTCTCCGCCGCTGTCGGACGCGGTGGCGCAGCTGCGCCGGCGGGAGACTCGGGAAGAACTGGCCGCGGTGGAATACCAGATGGAGTCGCCGCTGGCGCCGCGCGGGACCGCCTTTACCCGGTTCGCGGACACGGTGCTCCTACCGGACCGGTCGCTGCTGGAGGGGACGACGGCATTGATGGAGCTCCTTTACCGGCAGTTCGAGTACGACCCGGTGGCGACGACCGTGTCCACGCCGGTGGCCGACGTCCTCGACGGCCGGCGGGGTGTCTGCCAGGACTTCGCGCCTCTGATGATTGCGTGCCTCCGCTCACGCGGCGTGCCGGCACGCTATGTCAGTGGCTACCTCGTGCCGCGCCCTGGCATCGTCGGCGGGCAGGCGTCTCATGCGTGGGTATCGGCATACTGTCCGGGCGTTGGTGGGGTCGACTTCGACCCCACCAACAACGTCATACCGTCGAATGGGCACATCACCCTGGCCTGGGGTCGTGACTTCGAGGATGTCAGCCCGTTCAAGGGCGTGACGGTCGGCGGGGGCAATCACACCGTGAGCGTTCACGTCCAGTTGAGTGCCGCCGAGGGTGACTTGCCGTAGACCGCTCGCCTGGGCCGGGCCCGCGGTGAATGTCCCGCGTTGCACGGCTCGCTCGGCCTCGTTGACCGTGGACGTGTCCCCGCTCCCGGTAGTAGCATCGCGTCATGCAGATTGCTTCACTTGGCCTGGCCGTCCTGTTCCTGGCGACCGCGACCACCGGGACGTGGGCGCAGTCGGCGCGCGACTCCCACACCCGGAGCGACGATGCACGAACTGTGACGATTCGTGGCTGCGTCGAGGGACTCGCGCTCACCGCAACGGACATCTCGGCGCCGCAGGCTCGCGGCCTGGTCCCAACGGTGGGAACCCGTTTTCGTGTGGTCGGTGATCGCGAGTTGCTGGACGAGTTGCGTGCGCTCGGCGGCCATGAGGTCGACCTGATCGGTGTGTTACGCGACGAGACGGGGGCGCCACGAGTCGGCGGCCCCGGCGGCTCGGTCACCACGCGGACCCGGATCTGGGCGAGCACCGGCCGCTCGGCGTCCCGGCCCCGGCCGTTTCCCGTGTCCGGCGAGGCGGGTGAAGTGCCGGAGCTCGAAATGCTGGCCGTCATTCCGGTGAAGGCCACGTGTCCCATCTAGTGGCCCGTCCGGAACCGCCAGGTTCTACTGTCCGGCCACCTCTTCCACGCGCGCCCCGGCCAACATGTTCGGTAGTCCGTAGTTCCCTTCGTGACACGCATACTCGAACATCAGGTCGCCCCGCTTCATCGGCAACGCGGCCGTAAACGGGCGCGTGAATGTCGCGGCGTCATCCACCGTGTATTCGTAGAGCAGGGTGTCGTCCGCCAGGCGGCTGAACCGCTCGGTCAAGTGCAGGGTGACGCCGGTCCCGGCGGCGGTCATGACCGACGGGTTGAAGCTGGCGGTCTTGTCGGTAAAGTTCCGCGACTCGACGACCAGGGTGTCGCCCTCCCAATGCCCACGCGAGTCACCCATCCACTGGCGCATGTCGTCTGGCAGCGGATCTCGACCATCAAGCGGGACGATTCTGGCGTCATGCACCATCTCGTGGAGGATGACGACATGGTCTGGCGTCTGGAAGATCTGGATGTTCTGGTTGTAGCCGGCGGGGACGATGGGCGGACCGGAGTTGAACCCCAACAGACACCGTTCGGCCAACCCGCGATCGTGCCAGCTATCGGCGCCAATGCCGGCCGCGCGCACCCGCACCGGGCGTGTGCCCGGCAAGTCTTCACCGAGCGATAGGACCGCTAGCTCGACACCGGGTTGCAAGTCCGGCAGCCGCCCGGTCGGCGGATCCACGATGAGCGACGTCCGCTGGTCCTCGACGACCGAGGCGCCCTGGTCCACCCAGTAGCTGTTGTAGGCACCCACATCGCCACCGACCGGCAACGGCTCGTCGCGCACCTCGCTCTGCGCAAACGCCGCGGCCTCGCGCGCGGCTGACTGCGAATCGAGCTCGGCGACCTCCTCGGCTGTCAGCACTGCCTGATCGACGCGGCTCTCAGGCCGCTGCAACGGCGTCAGCGTGCGGAAGTCCCACACCCCTTGCAAGTCCGGCTTGCCGTCAGCCAGACGCGGCGGTTCAAAGGTCTGGGCGCCGGTCGCGGTCACGCCAAGCACGAGCAGAACCGGCATGGCGACGACGATTCGAATGTTCATCAGCTCTTCCTCCCCGCTGGTTGGACCGTCCTGCCGCATCTGGCGCTGCGAACGACGCGGCGACGGCCGGGCTGGGAGGCCAGACGTCGCCCGCAAGGCTCGAACGCCAATTGGCTCACGTATCGTGGGACCGATCCGATTATACGAGTACCGACCATGCCGCTCGCCTCGTTTGCCGCCATCTCGCCGCCAGCAGGGTTCCAGCCCCTCTACGCGGCGGGCGCCGCACGTGGCCATCTGGACAAATCCTAGGGGACGAACTTCTGCACGTGGCCGGCGAGCTGTGCGACGAAGACGTCGCCGTCCGAGACCGTCATGCCGTGACCGCCGTTGCCACCGGGCAACGTGGCCAGGGCCGTGCCATCGAGGTCGCGCAACGTGCCGCCGGTCCAGAGGTGCTGGTCGTCTGTCGTGGTCATGAACAGCGCGGAGTTGCCGCCGATGTCTGGCCACTCTTGCAGGAATCCGCCGTCGGCGTCGAACACCTGCACGCGTGCGTTGTCGCGATCGGTCACATACACCCGCCCGCCGGTGTCCACCGCCAGGTTGTGCGGCAGGCCGAACTCGCCCGGTCCCGTGCCACGCGAACCCCACTCGAGCAGATACTGACCGTCGGCGGTGTACTTGACGACCCGGGCGTTTCCGTAGCCATCGCTGACGTAGACCTCACCACCGGGGCCAAAGGCAACGTCGGTCGGCAGGTTGAAGGTGCTCCGGCTCACGCCGGAGACCCCCTTTGAGCCCAGCTCGATCAGTACGCGCCCCGTCGGGTCCATCTTGTAGATGACGTGGCCGGGGGCATCGACGACCCAGATGTTGCCGTCCGGATCGACCCGAATGGCGTGCGCGCCGCAGGCATGGCACCCAGCCGCGCCGTAGACAGCGGTGTAGCCCGACTGTCCCGGCCTACGGTCACCGGGTGCGATACCGCCCACCTTGCCGTGGCTGAACAGACCGTCGCCCCACGCGCGGACGAAACGCCCACCAGCGTCGAACAGCATGATCGGGTTGGCGCCGCGATGCAGCACCAGGATGTAGCCGTTCGCGGTGGTGGCCACACCGGACACTTGGCCGAAGTTCCAGGGAGCCGGCGTCCCGGCCGCGGAGGTCGCCGGATCGGGCCAGCCGTCGATCTCCGTGTACTGAAGGCCTTGAGCGGAAGCGAACGACCCCACGGCGATGAGAACCAGGGTTGCGAATACAAGCACTGTGAACCGTCGATGGGTCATGGCTGGCTCCGGGAAACGTGTCATTGCTCCGAACCACCCGACCGGGCCGCCGGCCCGCGTCTCGGGCGAGGAGCCGGGTGGACGAGTCGGCTCCGCTCGTCCCTGGGGAACGGGCGCGGCTCGCCGGGCTACTCCTCCGGCAACGTAAACACGAACAATCCGTTGCCACCGTTCGATGGGCGGCGTTTGTCTGGGGTCAAGGTCAGCGGAATCGTGGCCCAGCTTCCGGAGCCGGTGCCGGCCGGGACGGCGACATATTGCTTGCCATCGACGGCGTAGGTGATCGGGAACCCTTGCGCCGAGGTGGGCAACCGCGTCTCCCACAGCGATTCGCCGGTCTCAATGTCGTAGGCGTAGACGAACCGGTCCCAGTCGCCGACAAACGCCAGACCGCCGGCGGTAGTCAAGGCGGCCGAGTTGTAGGGCGTGCGTTTGCGCTGCGACCAGAGAATCTCGCCAGTGGCGGCCGACATGGCGACGAACTCGCCGAGGTTCCCGTCGCTGTCGGGGTGGAACAGGTTCTCGCGGCGACCGAGCCCGCCATTCCCGCCGCCCTCGACCTGCTCGACGTCGATGTAGATCGAGCGCTGGCAGTTCAACGTGAGCGGAATGTAGAACGCCTCGGTTTCCGGGCTGTAGGCCATGGCGCGCCAGCTCTTGAAGCCGGAGTGGCTGGGGCAAAACTCGAGTTCGACCCCGATCTGCGGCATGACGCCCTCGCGGTAGGCCACCGCGCCCGTGGTCGCATCGACGTCGAGCAGGTCCTGATATCCGAGGTCCGTGGCTCGCACGAACTCGCCGGTCTCCCGGTCGAGCTGCCAGAGGATGCCCAGCTTGCCCATGGTGAACACGGACGGCCGGCCCGCCACGTCGACCAGCACCCGCTCGAACACCTCGTCCATGTCGTGCGACTCTCCGGGAATGTGTTGGTAGTACCACTTCATCTCGCCGGTCTGCGGGTCGAGCGCCAACGTCGAGCTTGTGTACAGCGCATCGCCGTCGGTGGTGCGGCTTGCCTGAGACCACGGTTTGGCTTGGGCCACGCCCCAGTAGGTGAGCCCCAGCTCCGGGTCGTAGCTGCCGGTGATCCAGGCATCGCCGCCGGCCCGCAGCATCATCGGCAAGTCGCCCCAGGTGTCGCCGCCCGGCTCACCGGGCCGCGCGACGGTCGACGTCCGCCACAGTTCCCGGCCCGTCTCGCTGTCATGCGCGGTGATGAAGCAACCGTCGTCCCAGAACCGCAGGCACCGGTGATGCCGGAGATGACCTTGCCCTGCGCCACGACCGCCCCGCTCGTGAAGCGGAACCCCTTCGACGAATCGGCGACCTCTGTGTCCCAGGCGACCTCGCCGGTGTTCGCATCGAGCGCCACGAGATGCGCGTCAGCGGTGTTCAGAAACACCTTGTCGCCGTAGATCGACAGCCCCCGCGTCTGTCCTCGGCTGCCGGCCGCGGACTCGAACTGCCGACGGTACTCCCAGATCAGATCACCATTCGCGGCGTCGAGGGCATGGATGACATTGCCCGGACTCGCCAGATACATCACCCCGTCGTGGACCAGAGGTGTGGTCTGCTGGGTGCCCGGTTCGAGCGCCCACGACCACGCCAGTTGGAGCGACCCGACGTTCTCACGGGTGATCTCGTCCAGCGGGCTGTGGCCCCACCCGTCCTGCGTGCGCCGCCAGTGGATCCAGTCGGACTCCGGCGGGTTGGACAGGGTGGCGTCGGTGACGGGGCTGACGTTGGCGGTCTGGGCGGTGACGGGAACAGGTAGGAAAACCGCGCCAAGGAGCGCCCCGAGGGTCACAAGGGCCTTCAGGTCCGCCCGCGCATCCTGTTCGGTGCTGAACGCCATCCGACAAGTGCCTTGAGCCATGTGTCCCTCCCGCAAGTATGTGTTCAGCCCACCTTCGCCGATCTTCTCGAAGAGCTCATACGGTCTGAGACCGCTCCCCGCTGGTCACTGCCATCGTTTGCTCAGGATGGGGAGATTATATGTGACAGGGATCCCGGAATGAGAGCCGTAAACATTAGAAATGATTCTAGATTAGCCATGCTTCCTCGTCTGGACTCCACGGCCAGGGTGCTGGCTACGCTGGACGCGAATCCTGTTTCTGCCCTGCTGGGACCCAGACAATGTGGGAAGACCACACTGGCAAGGCAGATCACGACGGGCAGGCCTTCGGAGTTCTTCGACCTCGAGAATCCGGTCGACCGACAACGGCTCTCGGCTCCGATGACCGTGCTGGAGAAGCTCTCCGGGCTGGTGGTCATTGACGAGGTGCAGCGACGACCCGACCTGTTCGAGCTGCTCCGGGTGCTGGTCGACAGAGACGAGAACCGAGCGCACTTCCTGCTACTCGGGTCTGCATCGCCGGGCCTCATCAGAGGAGCCTCCGAGTCGCTGGCGGGGCGTATCGGCTTTGTGGATCTGTCGGGTTTCACGCTCGACGAGACGGGCGTCGAGAAACAGGACCGGCTCTGGCTGAGAGGTGGGTTTCCACGCTCTTTCCTGGCCGACGACGACGCCGCGAGCCTGGCATGGCGCGACGACTTCATCCGGACATTTCTCGAACGCGATATCCCGCAACTCGGCATCTCGGTACCAGCCGAGACGATTCGACGCTTCTGGACCATGGTGGCGCACTATCACGGTCAAACTTGGAACGCCGCACAGCTGGCACGCTCGTTGGGCGCGTCGGAGAAAACCGCGCGCCGCTACCTCGACGTGCTGGCTGGCGCGTTCATGGTGCGCGTGCTTCCTCCCTGGTTCGAGAACGTCAGCAAGCGGCAGGTCAAGGCACCCAAGGTGTATCTGCGCGACCCGGGTCTGCTGCACGCGCTACTGCAGATTCGCACGTTGCGCGACCTGGAATCTCACCCGAAGCTCGGGGCCTCGTGGGAAGGCTTCGCCCTGGAACAGGTCATCAGCCAGCTCGACACCCGCGACACCTATTTCTGGGCGACCCACGGGGGGGCCGAACTCGACCTGCTGGTGCTCATCGGCGGAAAGCGTTACGGGTTCGAGTTCAAGTATCGCGACGCGCCGAGACGCGGCCGCTCGATGCTGATGGCCCGATCGGACCTCGGGCTCGAACATCTGTGGGTGGTGTATCCGGGATCGAAGGAGTACGCCCTTGATGAGGCGACCGATGTGGTGCCGCTGGCCGCGATCAAGCGGGTTGCCGACGACCTGAAGCGGAGAGACTGACACCGCGTCGACCACGATCAGACCACCGCGTCTTCGCGGAACCCTCGAATCTCATCGCCTGAGTATCCGGCGGCGATCAGTACCTCGTCGGTGTGCTGACCGAGAAGCGGCGGGGCGTTTTCGATGCGGCCGGGCGTGTCGCTCAGCTCGATCGGCATGCCGATCATGCGAACCGTCTCGGCCGTCGGATGCGGTCGATCTACCAACTTGCCCCGCTCGACGAGTTGGGGGTTCGTGCAGACCTCGGCCACCGTACGGATGCGACCACAGGGAACACCGGCGGCGCCAAGCAGATCGAGCCACTCCTGGACCGTGCGGGTGGACGTGAGCTGGATGATGACCGGCATCAGCGTGTCGCGATGCTTGACGCGGTCCGGCGCGGCCGCGAACCGAGGATCGTCCCTGAGATCAGGCCGTTCGATCGCATCACAATAGCGGCGCCAGAGCGAATCGTTGGCGATGGCCAGGTTCATCCAACCGTCCTTCGCCCGCAGGGTCTGGTACGGAGCCACCGAGGGATGGTCGTTGCCACGCCGCGTAGGGCTCTCGCCGGAGGCGAAGTAGTTGCCGGCGTTGTACGTCAACAGCGACGCGACCGCATCGAGCATCGCAATCTTGACGTGCTGGCCTCGGCCAGTCGTGTGACGGGCCAACAGGGCCAGCGCGATTCCCTGGGCCGCCATCATGCCAGCCGTCAGGTCGGCGATGGGTATGCCGATACGGGTGGGCGGCCGGTCGGCCTCTCCGGTCAGATCCATCAAGCCGGACTCGCCCTGCACGATCAGGTCGTAACCGGGTCGGACCGCATCGGGACCTGAATCGCCGAAGCCGGAAATCGAGCAGTACACCAGACGGGGGTGCCGAGCCGCCACAGCCTCGTAGTCGAAGCCGAGTCGCGCCATCGCGCCGGGTCGAAAGTTCTCGACGAGCACATCGGCGTCCTCGAGCAGACGCCACAGGATGGCCTTTCCCTCGTCACTCTTGAGGTTGAGGGTGCAGCTACGTTTGCTCCGGTTCACCGAGAGGTAATACGGCGACTCACCACCGAGAAACGGCGGACCAAAAGCGCGCGATTCGTCGCCCCGTGTGGGTTCCTCGATCTTGATGATGTCGGCGCCCATGTCGCCAAGACTTTGAGTGCAGAAGGGTCCCGACACGACACGGCTGAGGTCGACGACACGGACCCCGTCGAGGGGGCGCGGGGCTGGCACAGACTGATCAGGCATCACCCTGATCAAGTATCACGGTGCACGTCGGGCTGGGCGGCGCCACGGAGCACGCCCCGTGGCGCCCGCCCGCGAGATCGATCCGAATGCTCTTCAGAAGCGCGCCACGACGAACACCGTGGTGCCCTTCGAGATCACCGGTCGGTAGTGCACGTTCCCGTGCCGGTAGTACGAGATACCTCGACGGGTGACCCGAACCGCGCCACGGGAAAGCACCGCGATCCGGGCGCCGATGGGCGACGCCACCACAACATGGCCACGGGGGTGGGAACGATAGAACGTCCCGCCAACCGCGTGGTACCGCATGCCACGCACGGTGACGCTGGCGTGCCCATGAGGCAACACCCGAACCACGTGACCACGACGAGGATGCCGGACGGGCGCCCGGCGCTGGGCCAGCGCAAGATCGGCGGACCAGAGCCCCAACACCCCGGCCATCACGAATACCTTCAACATCCGGTAGCGGTGTGATCGAGTCGTCGTCACCATGGTCACCCTCCCTGCGGTGCTCTCCGGCCGGCGGCAAACAGGTACGCCGCAAGCCTTCTATAAGGGTTGGACCAAATAGAACGGAGGAGGTTTAACCGTCAGGCCGCACAGGTGAGCGGTCTTCAGATCGGCCGGGGGCGGGTCTAAAGACCCGCGGCTACAAACCTACAGGTTGGCGAGGGTCCCCGTGTTGAGCAATCCGGTGCTGTCCCCGAGCTCCTCTGAACGCACACCGGCCTTGTCGAGCACACTCAGCAGCAGGTTCGCCATCGGCGTATCGTCCGGATACGCGAGGTGGCGGCCACCCTGGAGTCGGCCACCCCCGCCGCCAGCCACCAGACAGGGCAGGTTCGTATGCTCGTGGAGATTGCCGTTCCCGATGCCACCGCCGTAGACGATCATCGAGTGGTCGAGCAGAGTACCGTCGCCGTCAGGCGTGTTCCGCAGCTTCTCGAGGAAGTGCCCGAGCAAGGTGACGTGATAGGTATCGATCTTGGCCTTGCGAGCGATGAAGTCCGAATCGTTGCGATGATGCGACACGGTATGGTGCTGGTCCGGCACGCCGATCTGCGGGAAGCTGCGCGGACTGGTCTCGCGCGCCATCATCATCGTGCCGACGCGGGTCACGTCAGCCTGATAGGCGAGTGCCATGAGATCGAACATCTGCTTGGCGTATTCGTCAAAATCATCCGGGATATCGATCGGCCGGTCCGGTAGCTCGATCTCCGCCTGGTCGCCCCGAGCTTCCGAGCGACCGATGCGTTGCTCGAGATCGCGCACGGAGTCGAGATACTCGCTCAACTTGTTCCGGTCGGCCGCGCCAAGCGTGCGTTCGAGACTCAGCGCCTCCTCGGTCACGGAATCGAGAATGCTGCCGGTCTGCCGTACCTGCGCCTGACGGTCCGCCGCGCTCCCACCATCACCAAACAGACGTTCAAACACCACGCGGGGATGCGGCTCCATCTCCAGCGGGGTGGTGGGGTCAAGCCAGGAGATCGTGTTCGAGTAGAAACAATCGCCGGAGTCGCACGAGATGGCGGTTGGTTTCTCGAGCACGAGCTCGAGCGATGGCAGCGGCGTCAACTGTCCCAAGGCCTGGGCGGCAATCTGATCCGCGGTCGTCCCCAACTTGATGGCCGTGGGCCCGATGCGACCCCGGCGCTCCCACGCGTGAACGCCGCTCAACCAGACCGCGGTCGCGCGGGGGTGATCACCGTTTCCATCACCGAATGAGTCCGCCTGCCGGTGGGCGAGCCCACTCAGCACCAGCAACTGGTCACGGTAGGGCGCCAGCGGGCTCAGGGTCGGAGAAAACTCGAAGCCGGCCCCGGTGGTGGTCGGCACCCAACTTTCCTGGATCACGCCATTCGGGATATAGACGAAGCCCAGGCGGGTGGCCGGGGTGGCGGCGGTCTGGGCGAGCGCGGTCGCGGCCGGGACCATCGCCTCGAGCAACGGCAGCGCCAAGCTGGCGCCCATGCCGCGCAGGAACGTCCGCCGGGGCAACGCCATTTTGGTGATGAACATTTACTGAGCCTTCCTCATCTGGAACGGAGTGCTGTTGACGATGCCGACCACGACGGACGCGAATCGGTAGTCATCGCGCGCCGCGTCCCGCACGATGGCGCGGATGGTCGGCGCATCGAAATGCTCGACCCCGCGTCCAAGCGCGTAGGTCAGCAGTTTCTCGGTCACGGTGGTCATGAACAGTTCGGGCGACTTCACCAGCTCGGCTCGCAGACCGGCTGGGCCGTCAAAGCGAACCCCGTTTGGCAGGAGACCGGAGGCGTCGATCGGCAGGTTCGATTCGCCTCGGTCACGCCAGCGACCGATGGCGTCGAAATTCTCCAGCGCGAAACCCAGCGGGTCCATTTGTGCATGGCAACTGGCGCACACCGGATTCGCCCGGTGCTGTTCCATCGCTTCCCGCATGGACCGGGGCTTGCCGTCCGCGGTCCTCTCGTCCAGCGCCGGGACGTCGGGCGGCGGTGGCGGCGGCGGCGATGACAGCAGGTTCTCGAGAATCCACTTGCCCCGGAGCACCGGCGACGTCCGCGTGCCATAGGAGGTCAGCGTCAAGATGCTGCCCTGCCCCAGCAACCCGCGGCGACGACCATCCTCCAGGTCGACCCGCCGAAAGTGACTGCCGTAGACGTGAGGAATCCCGTAGTGTTTGGCCAGCCGTTCGTTGACGAACGTGTGGTTCGCCGTCAGTAGATCAAGGACGCTGCGGTCATCGCGCAACACGCTGTCGACGAACAGCGTGGTTTCGGTCCGAAACGCCTGCCGCAAATTTTCGTCGAAGCCGGGGAAGAAGCCGGCATCAGGCTCCTTCGCATCCACATCACGCAGAAACAGCCACTGCTCGGCAAAATTGGTGACCAGCGCAGATGACCGCGGGTCGGCCAGCATGCGGCGCACCTCGCGGTCGAGCACGGCCGGATCGCGCAACTCGCCTTGGGTCGCCGCTTCGAGTAACCCGTCGTCCGGGATGCTGCTCCACAGGAAGAAAGACAACCGGGAGGCAAGCTCCAGGTCGTTGATCGGATAGACCCCATCCGCCGAGACCACATCAGGCTCACGCTCGATACGGAAGAGAAATTCAGGACTCACGAGCAGACGCTCGATGGACCGCTGAATACCACGCTCGAATCCGCCCTCGGTCCGGCCCTGCTCGTAGAACTGCAACAGACGGCCGAGGTCGTCCTCCGTCACGGGACGGCGATACGCGCGTCGCGCCAGCGCGGACAGAATGGTCCGGGCGCACGAGGCCTGGTCGGTGTCTGACGCCGCGGCACCCGGTTGGCACGCGAAGATGCGCCGCCGGCTCGGGGTATCGCCGGCGCCGTCGGCGCCGAACGGCCCGCTGATGATCAGACTGGCGATGGACGGCTGACGGCTGCGCGACCGGTAGGCGCGCACCGACCCCTCGGCCAGCGCGCCGCTCTTGGGGAGAAACGACACGGCCACGTCACGTGGGCCAGCTCGAAGCGGCACGCGTACCTCGACATCGGGGTCGGCATCGAAGGTAAAGACACCGCTGGCGGTACGTTTCGGCGGGTTCTCGCCCACCGTAAACAGATTCACCCGCTCGCCATCCACACTGATCTCGACGTCGTGGGGTTCACGCGCCGCGCGGGTGAACTGGACGGTGATGAGGTACTCGCCGTCGAGCGGCAAGTGACTCCGCACCCGGGTACCGCCGCGGGTCCCGAGCGGCAAACCGGCCACATGGCCGTCCTGCACCAGGTCACGATCGAGCTGGTAGGTGTCGACGATCGGCAGCATGGTCGGGTCACCGACCGCCAGCCGGCTGATCTTGCGCGCCGCGGCCAGATACCGCTCCATGAGCGTCGGCGACACGAACAGCAGTTCGGCCAGATTGTCGAATCCGCTGGTCGCATTGTCGGCGGGTAGCATCACGGCGATGTCGAGCTCCTTCGGCAGGTCGTCGAGCGCCAGCAGATCGCGCACGGCGTTCTGATACTCGGTGCGGCTCAAGCGATGGAGCGCAGAGCGTCGACCCGGGTCGGGAGCCTCGGCGGCCGCGCGGTCGAGGGCGCTCTCGAGCCAGGTCGCCACCCCGTCGACGGTGGCGTCATCCGGACGCGGGCGCCCGGTCGGGGGCATGGCCCCGACGCGCAGCTTCTTGACGACGGCTTCCCACGCGCCAGCATGCGTGCCGATCGCGGAGAGGTCGAGGGAATCCAGCGCCAGACCGACAGACCGTAGTTGCCCGACGAGCGCCGAAGGCGCCGTGCCGGTCCCCTGCACGACGCGCTGGTTATGACAGGTGACGCAATACTGGTCGAGCACGGCTTGGACCGTGACGTTGGTCATGGGTGCCGGGGCAGCCGCGGCCTGGCCTGCCTCGGCCCGCACCGGGCCGAAGAACCCTGGCACCAGAAGCAGCGCCGACACAGAGAACGCCCACTTATGATTCATTGGAACCTCTTTATTACGCTTCGTGTCACGTCTTGTCAACGTCGGGCGCCGGGCGTTGTATAGTGTGATCCCAAACGATAGCGTCGCCACAGGATGACTCGAATGAGGAATGGACGCCCGCACGGGCTCGGGACAATCGTGTGCGTCTGGTCGACCGGTCTGGCTCTCGGCGCAGGCATCGCCACCGCTCAGCCCGCCGGTCAGGAATTGATCGACCTGGTCAAACAGACGGGCCGCGCGTCAGCAACCGAGGCCGTGACGCGGCTCCTCAGCAACGGCGCCGACGTCAACGCCGCCGAACCGGACGGAACCACCGTGCTGCACTGGGCCATTCAGCGAGACGACGGAGAGGTCGTGCAGACGCTCATCGCCGCCGGCGCCGCCGTGGACGCCGCGAACCGCTATGGCGTCACGCCACTCGCGCTGGCGGCCACCAACGGCAGCGCCCCCATCGTCGAGGCGTTGCTGGCAGCGGGGGCCGAACCGGACACCCCGAATCCGGGTGGCGACACCCCGGTGATGCTGGCGGCCCGTACGGGCCGGGTGGAGGTGCTGCGTCTGTTGCTCGACGCAGGCGCGTTTGTCGGCTCGAGGGATGGGTGGAAAGGGCAGACGGCGCTGATGTGGGCCGCGGCCGAAGGACACGGTGATGCGGTGGCGACGCTGGTGGACGCTGGCGCCTGGGTCGACGGCCGCTCATGGGGCGAAGTGACACCGCTCCTGTTTGCCGTGCGGGAGGGCCACACCGACTCGGTCCAGGCCCTGCTCGCGGCCGGCGCGGACGTCAACGCGCCGGCCAGCAACCAAACAACCCCCTTGGGGATGGCGGTCATCAACGCACACTACGAACTGGCCAAGATGCTCCTGGATGCCGGCGCCGATCCGAATCTGCCGGACCCACGCGGCTCGCTGCTACACGCGCTGGCCTGGATGCGTCGACCCGGGTCCGGTCGTCCACCGATTCCCACCGGGACACTCGACAGCCTCGACCTGGCCCGCGCGCTGCTCGAGGCCGGCGCTGACCCCCATCAACAGATCGGCTGGAGGGAGATTCGTTTCCAGGTCGACCTCGGCACCGTGAGATCGCCACCAAGCATCTCAACCGGCCGAAGCTTCCTGAGCTTCGTGGGCGCGACTCCGTTCTACCTGGCCGCCAAGCATGCCGATCTGGGTCTGATGCGGCTGCTGGTCGACTACGGCGCGAATCCGTTGACCCCGACCGACCAACACGTCACCCCGCTGATGGCGGCCGCGGGCGTTGGCTTCTGGGATGGTGAGAGTCCCGGCCCGGTGAACGGGACGCCGGACGCGGTGCGACTCGACGCGGTGCGTCTGGCGGTGGAGCTGGGCAACGATATCCACGCCAGGACCAACTTCGGCGACACCCAGCTCGAGGGCGACGGTCGCACGCTGCTCCTCCGCCACCCACTGAATCTGGGAACCTTCGATGCCCAGCGCGATCGCGGTGACATGCGCTGGAGCGGCAGCACGGCGTTGCACGGCGCCGCCATGATCGGGTCGAACCTGGTTGTGCAATACCTGTTGGACGAAGGAGCGGACATCAACGATCGAAACGCGCTCGGGTGGACCCCGCTCATGGTGGCCGAAGGCGTGTTCGTGGCCAACACGGAGAAGGCGTGGCCCGAGACGGTGGCCCTGCTCCGGGAGCTCGGCGCGCAGTCCAACTAGTGCAGCGACGTGCTCGACAAGGTATCGGTACAGGAGAGTTGACAATGCGCAGGATCTACGGACTCGTTGTCGCCGTGACACTCGCCACGACATGGGTGACGGTGACACAGAACCGCTCGGTCTCGGCCCAGGAAAACGACGGGGTCATCACCGGCACGGTGACCAGCGGCGACGGCGCCGAAGCGGGCGTCTGGGTGATCGCGGAAACCGACGATCTCGAAACCGTGTTCCGGAAGATTGTCGTGACCGACGACGACGGCAAGTTCTTGATGCCGGAGATGCCGGATGCCGGCTTCGACGTGTGGGTGCGGGGCTACGGTCTGCTCGACTCGTCGCCCGTCACCGCCCGACCCGGCGCGGACCTCCAGCTCGCGGCCACGGTCGCGCCGACACCCCGCGAAGCCGCGCAGGTGTATCCATCGAACTACTGGCTCGCGCTGATCGACCTGCCGGGCGCCCACGAGTTCCCCGGCACCGGCGACGACGGCAACGGCATCAACGAGCGCCTGCAGGATCAGAGCGAATGGATCAACGTGCTGAAGGGGTGCCAGCGGTGCCATCAGGTTGGCAGTGAGCGCACACGTGTGGTGCCCGACCTCGACCAGTTCGACTCGACGATCGCCGCCTGGGAGGACCGGACGCAGCGTGGTCAGCGCGGCTCACTGATGAACAGCTTCATCACACAGTTCGGGCGGCGGCGCGGCCTGGAAATGGTGGCGGACTGGAGCGACCGCATCGCGGCCGGGGCCGTGCCTCCGGCCCCACCCCGACCCTCCGGCATCGAGCGCAACGTGGTGCTGACGATGTGGAACTGGGGCGACAACGTCGCATTCGTGCACGACGAGGTCGCCACCGACAAGCGGAACCCGACGGTGAACGCGAACGGCCCGATCTATGGCGTCGACATCGGCAACGACTTCTTGCTCATCACCGATACGAAGCAACACCAGTCGACCATGCTCAAGATTCCGCTGCGAGCCGACCGGTCGACGGTGCCATCCATGTTTACGACGGAAGGGTTCGCGCCGTGGCGCGACTTTGGTGAAGAAGCGGTCTGGAACGACCCGGCGAATCCGCACAACCCGATGCTCGATGCGGAGGGACGTGTCTGGCTGACCACACGCGTACAGGCACCTGACAACCCCGCCTGGTGCAAGGAGGGGTCTGACAATCCGTACGCCGAGAACTTCCCGATCAATCGAGCGGGCCGACATACCGGCTACTTCGATCCAGAGGCCCAGAAGTTCGTGTTGATTCACACCTGCTTCGGCACGCATCACCTGCAGTTCGCCGAAGACGACAACGACACGCTGTACTTCAGCGGCGGGGGTCAGGTGGTGGGCTGGTTGGACACGAAGATGTACGACGAGACCGGTGACGAGCGGGCCTCGCAAGGCTGGTGTCCGACCGTGCTGGACACGAATGGCGATGGCGCGATCAGCAAGCCGTGGAACGAGCCGGCACGTCGCGGCGAAGAGGCCGACTTCGACCCGACGCGCGACACTCGCATCATCGCGGGCGCCTACGGCGTCATCACGAACCCAGTGGACGACGCGGTCTGGATCGTGTCGGACGACTTCCCCGGCAAACTGGTCCGTCTCGACCCGGGTGACAACCCGCCCGAGACCTGTATGAGCGAGCTGTACACGGTGCCGGCCGAGCACGGCTATCGCACGCGCGGGCTGGACGTCGACCGCAACGGCATCCTCTGGGCGGCCCTGGCCGGGAGCAGCCACTTCGCGAGCTTCGACCGTTCAAAGTGCACGGTGTTCAATGGCCCGACGGTACGCGATGGCCGGCAGTGCGATGAGGGCTGGGAGTTCTACAAAGCGCCGGGACCCGATTTCAAGGGCACCGACATCGGCACCGACTTCCACTATTACAACTGGGTCGACCAGTTCAACACGCTCGGATTGGGCGAGAACGTCCCGATCGCCAACGGGTCCAGTTCTGACTCGCTGCTGGCGTTGATGCCCGATACCAAGGAGTGGGTCGTCATGCGGGTCCCGTATCCGCAAGGTTTCCACAGCCGCGGGATCGATGGCCGGATTGACGATCCGAACGGCGGCTGGAAGGGACGCGGCATCTACGCGACCTACGGCGCCGATGCGGCATGGCACGTCGAGGGTGGGCCGGTCGAGCCGGGAAATCTGGTGAAGTTCCAGATTCGGCCGCATCCGCTGGCGAACTGAAACCGGACCGGGCCTGGCTCTAACGTGCGCGAGTTGGGCCCGCTTCTCTCCATGTAGAAATCGCCTCTCCGGTGCAACTTCCGCCTGACGCTGTCGTCTAACGACACAGAAAGGCTGACGTCGCCATGCACACCCTCTCCCTGAGGCGTGCGATTCGCACGCTGTTCGGCAGTCCGTTCGTGACCATCGTCGCCATCGCCTCACTCGCGCTGGGCATCGGAGCCAACGCGGCGATCTTCTCGCTGTTCGAGCAGTTTCTCCTGCGGCCGCTCCCAGTCGAGGAGCCTGCACGCCTGGTCAACCTCGCCGCCCCGGGCCCGAAACCAGGCTCGACCTCCTGCAATAACGCGGGCGGTTGCGATGAGGTGTTCACCTACGCCATGTTCCGTGACCTGCAACGCGAGCAGACGCCGTTCACTGATCTGGCGGCGCACCGGTCGTTCGGGACGAACCTGTCGTATCGTGGCGCGACGGTGTCCGGTCGAGGCGCGCTCGTCTCCGGCAGCTACTTCCCGGTGCTTGGCCTCCAACCGGCGCTGGGCCGGCTCCTGGGACCGGACGATGATCGGGTTGTCGGTGAATCACCGGTGGTCGTGCTTGGCCACGAGTACTGGCGGTCCCGTTTCGACGAGGATCCGGCCGTCATCAACGACACCCTGATCGTAAACGGGCAGGCGCTGACCATCGTCGGGGTGACGCCGGCCGGTTTCGACGGCACCACGTTGGGCAACCGGCCGCACGTGTTCGTGCCGCTCACGCTCAGCGAGCGACTCGGCCGTGACAGCGGCTTCGAGAACCGGCGGCGCTACTGGCTCTATCTGTTTGGTCGCCTCAAACCCGGCACGTCGCGGGCCCAGGCGGCCACGGCCGTCAACGTGCCGTACTCCGCCATCATCAACGATGTTGAAGCGCCGTTGCAGGAGGGGATGAGCGAGCAGACCATGGCCCGTTTCCGAGCGCGCGAGGTGTTGCTCGCCGATGGCGCCAAGGGCCAGAGTGGCCTGCACGAAGACGCCCAGGCTCCACTGGTGCTGCTGCTCGGGGTGACCGCGTTTGTGCTGATCATCGCCTGCTCGAATATCGCCAATCTGCTATTGGCGCGTGGTGCCCAGCGTGAAGGGGAGATGGCCGTTCGGTTGGCCCTTGGCGCCGGTCGTGGCCAACTCATCGGACAACTGTTGCTCGAATCGTGCGCGCTGGCGGTGCTCGGCGGCCTGGCCGGATTGCTGGTGGCGCGCTGGACCCTCTCGCTCATCCTGTCGTTCTTGCCGGCCGAAGCCGCGGCCACGTTCCCGATGACGCTCGACGGGGTGGCGCTGATGTTCATCGGCGCGCTGGCGCTGGGTACCGGGCTGCTGTTCGGCCTGTTCCCGGCGCTGCAGAGCACTCGCCCAGACCTCGTCGGGAGTCTCAAGCAGCAAGCGGGTCAACCCTCCGGCTCACGGGGCGCCGCGCGGTTTCGCACCTCGCTGGCCACGGTCCAGATCGGCCTCTCGATGGTGCTACTGGTCTCAGCCGGGCTCTTCACCAAGAGCCTGTACAACGTGAGCCGGGTCGAGTTGGGTTTGGAGGTGGATCAGCTCGTGACCTTTGGCGTGTCGCCGGAGCTGAACGGCTATACACCTGAGCGATCCAGCGCCTTTTTCGCTCGTCTCGAGGAGGAGTTGCAGACCGTGCCGGGCGTCACCCACGTGACCGCCTCGCGTGTCCCGCTCCTGGCCGGAAGCAACTGGGGCAACAGCGTCCGGGTCGAAGGCTTCGACGCGGGCCCCGACACCGACACCAACTCGCGGTTCAACGAAGTGGGGAGCGGTTATTTCGCGGCCATGGGCATGCCCCTCATGTCCGGCCGCGAATTCACGCTGGCCGACGCGGGCGAGGCTCCCAAGGTGGCCATTGTCAATGAGCGGTTCGCGGAGAAGTTTGACCTGGGACGCGACGCGGTCGGGAAGTGGATGGCCAGTGGCGGCCCTGGTGGGGAACTCGACATCCAAATCGTGGGGCTGGCGCAAGACGCGAGATACAGCCAGGTCAAAGGCGAGGTCCCTCCGGTGTTCTTCCGGCCGTATCGTCAAAACACCACCATCGGCTCTATGTTTTTCTATGTCCGCTCCTCGTCGCAGGCCGACCAGCTGCTCGCCTCGATGCCTCGCGTCGTGGCACGACTCGACCCCAACCTGCCCGTCGAAGACCTCCGCACGATGGAAGCCCAGGTGCTGGACAGCGTCTTCGCGGACCGGATCATCAGCGTGCTCTCGGCCGCCTTTGCCGGATTGGCGACGCTCTTGGCTGCCGTCGGGTTGTATGGGGTGTTGGCGTTTACCGTGGCCCAGCGCACCCGGGAGATCGGATTGCGGATGGCACTTGGAGCCGACCCGGGTGAGGTCCGAGCGCTCGTCCTGCGACAGGTGGCTCGGATGACGGTAATCGGCGGCGCAACGGGACTGGTGGCGGCCCTCGGCCTCGGGCGCGCCGCGCGGTCCCTGCTGTTCGAGCTGCAAAACACCGACCCGATGGTGTTGGTCGCGTCCGCCGCCGCCCTGACCGTGGTCGCGCTCGGTGCCGGCGCCGTGCCCGCCTGGCGTGCCTCCCGCATCGAGCCGATGGTCGCCCTCCGCCACGAGTGACCCGACGGAGCCACCTCATCGCCAGGTGACACGGGTGTCGGACATATACTCGCGAACGGGAGGAGGTCCCATGCGACAGACCGTCGTCACACTGTGGTTCATACGGCTCGTGGGACTCATGGGGCTCATGGGACTCACGACAGGCACACTCGAAGCGCAGGACCCGGTGGCCACCATGTACGACGAACAGGTGACGCTGGTCGAGGACGAGGTGGTATCGCTGGCCAAAGCCATGCCCGCCGACGCCTACGACTTCGCGCCGACGGAGGGACGCTTCGCGGGGGTGCGCTCGTTCTGTGAACAGGTGACACACCTCGCCACCATGATCTACATGACATCGGCGCTGGTGCTCGAGGAGCGGTCTCCCTATGGACCGGGCACGCACAACAACGGGCCTGATGATCTACGGTCGAAAGACGACGTGCTCCCCTATCTGACCGACGCCATCGCGTATGCGCGGCGCGCCGTCGCCACCCTGACCGTCGACAACCACCTCGACCCGGTGCCATCGGCCTTCGGTTCGATGCCACGCTCCGCGGTGGCGGCCGGCATCGCATTCCACAGCTTCAATCACTACGGCCAGATGGTCGTCTACGCACGCATGAACGGCGTCGTCCCACCGGCCAGTGTCCCGACCGGCGACGAGCCAGTGCGGTAGGTTTCGGCGCGGGGCCCGGAAACCGCCATGGCTGTCGCCTAGGCGCGCACCTGCGCGCCTCGCGGACGCGGAGTGGGGCTCTCGGGGTCCCCGCGGAGCGGTCGCGGGGGGTTTCGGGGCACAGCCCCGTCTGCAGAGGTCGCGTCCGTCTGGCGGCGTTACTGCGTCGGGCACAGCCCGCCTGTGGTCGCGGCGGTGCCGTGGCGCCAGAATCAGCGCCGCTTGCCGGTGAAGGTCCCACCCCCGAGGTCGCCCAGGGAGATCTGCCCGGACAGGGTGCCGTCGTCCTGCAACGTCCCCGTGTAGCTGACATCGACATCAAAACCCTGCGCCGACGCGCTGAACGAGAATTGCACCTCGTTGCCGCTCACGCTCCCGGTGACGTCGGCCTCGCCCAGCGTCTCGGACGAGTAGTGGCCAGTCAGCTCCGTACCGTCCTGTTCCAACACCACGCTGGGGGTGGTGGGGCCCGCATCGGTGTCCACCATCAACGCCCAGTCACCCGCGACATCGGCCGGAGTCTGGGCGAACAGGCCGGCTGCCATCAGCAGCGTGGTCATCGTCATCACGACCAGCGAAAGCCTTCCGGTTGTAGTCATCAGAAACTCCTCTTCACGCCGTGCAGTCGATCGTGTCAGGGCGTACCAACATCGGCACGCGATACACCATACCAGCTCTGAACCGCGTGACAACCTCAGTCCGGGAGGGCGAACGACGTCAGGTTCGTACCGGACGGGATCAGCACGTGCTGCTTCCCGTCAAGCATGTAGGTGATGGCGGCGGTGCCCCAGATAGACCACCCGGTCGGGTAGTGCCACAGGTTGTCGCCCGATTCGGCGTCGAAGGCCATGAAGTTGCCTTCGTTGTCGCCGGCAAACACCAGACCGGACGCGGTCGACATGACCCCGGCCATGGTCGGCGTCGGATAGCGGAACTGCCACCGCCGTTCACCCGTTCTGACGTCGATGGCGCGCAAGGCGCCGTAGGCCTGATCGCGGTCGACCCAGACCGTTCCGCCCGACGAGTTCCGGCCCGGCTCGATCTCCGGCTTCTGCGGGATGAAGGTGGCGCAGGTTTCGCGCGCGCTGACGAAGAAGAGACCCCGCACCGGGTCAAACGACGGCGGCATGAAATTCGTCCCGCCCCAGTAGTCCGGCAAACACCCCTGGCTCCCGTCGTTGAGCACGATGGGACGCCCGTCGTCGTCAAGTTCCCGAGCCCACGTCGTGTCGGTGAACGGTTTGCCCAACAGCAGCTCACCCGTCACGCGGTCCAGCACATAAAAGAAGCCGTTGCGATTGGCCACCATCACGACTTTGCGCGGGCTGCCCTCCCACAGGATGTCGGCCTGAACCGGCACGTGGTTCGAGTCCCAGTCGTTCACATCGTGCGGCGTGAACTGAAAGTGCCATTCGATGACGCCGGTGTCGGCGTTGAGAGCCACGATGGACGCCGTATAGAGGTTGTCACCCAATCGGTCGTCGCCGTAGTAGTCCGGGTTCGGGTTGCCCGTGCCCCAGTAGATCAGATTGAGCTCGGGGTCGAAGCTACCGGTCATCCAGGTGCCGCCGCCGCCCCGCTCGCGTACCCCGGTGAACGGCCAGGTGTCGCCGCCCGGCTCGTCGGGTGACGGGATGGTGTAGAACCGCCAGTCGCGCTCGCCCGTCTCCGGGTTGTAGGCATCAATGAAGCCCTTGGTGGGGTATTCCCCGCCCGAGATACCCGCGATGACTTTGCCGTTGACCACCAGGGGAGCCATCGTCGCGGCGTACCCGATGCGATAGTCGGCCAGCTCGACATCCCACAGGACGTTGCCGTTCGTCCGGTCCAGCGCCAGCAGATGCGCGTCGAGCGTCACCATGAACAACTGGTTCCCCAGCATGCCGAATCCGCGGTTGACCGGCGCGCTTCGCCCGTAGGTCAGGTCGTCCGGCAGCTCGCGCCGATATTCCCAGAACTTGCGCCCGGTACGGGCGTCGAGCGCCCAGGCATAGTTGTTCGGGCCGGTCACATAGAGCACGCCGTCCCACACCAGCGGCGTCGTTTCGAACCCGCGACCCCGAGCCATGGTGCCCGATTGAAACGTCCACTCCGGCGCGAGACTTCCCACGTTCTCCGGCGTGATCTGGGTCAGCGGGCTGTGGCGCCGGCCACTGTAGTCTCCAGAAAACGTGGACCAGCGGGACGAATCCGTGAAGCCTTCCACGAGCTGCGCCGACGTGGGGCCGGACCCCGGTTCCTGGGCGCCGAGTCCAGCCGCTCCGGCCAGGGTCACCAGCGCCGTCATCGTCACCAGTCTCGTCACGCGCATGCTTGATCTACCTTCATTTTCCGCGAGCCTCCTGGCCCGGGCTCCGGGCGGTTCTCGATCCGCTCCCGTGGCGCTCAAGGGACATCGCTCGCTTCACGGATCGACGCGAGAAACCGGAGCAGATTGTCCAGATCGCCGTCACTCAACTGATCGGGACCGAACGGGGGCATCAGCGACTGGGCCTCGTCCTGCACGTCACGCAGGTCGGCCTTGAGATATCCCTGCAGCCGCTCGGCGGTGTCGACGATCTGGATCGAGAAGGCGTCCTCGGCCTTCTTGAGGCCCCGGATGCGCTCGCCGCCCTCGGTCACCAGGGTCACCGTCCGGTAGCCCACCCGCATGGCGGCGCTCGGGTCGCGAATGGACGACGTCAGCCCGGCGCGGGACCGGCTGAGTGTGATGCGCGACAGGTCCGGACCCAACCGACCGCCAGTGCGTCCCGCCCGATGGCACTCAGCACAGTTCATGCTGAACACCCGGCGACCCTGATCCGCGTTCCCAGTCGAGAACTCGACCTGCGACACGGTGCCAAGGCCCTTGAGATAGCTCACCACGGCCCAGAGCTCGTCGTCTGGCGCCGAGCTCGACGGCATGATGCTGTCGGGCACACCTCGCTGAATCGTCTGGAACACACTACCGTCGCTACGGCCGGCGGCCCACAATTCGGTCAGGTCGGGCCCACTGATACCCTTCGCGTCCGCCCCGTGGCATTCGGCGCACCGGTTGGCGAACAGCGCCCGGCCGGCCCGCGCCGCCCCCGGGTTCCCTTCGTGCGGATTCGCCAGGCTGTCCTGGGCGGACGCCACGCTGGTCGCGAGCAGCAGCGCGAAGGCGGGCCCGAGCACCAACCATGGCACCCACTTGCGGCTACGGCCGGCTGGCGCCGACGCCAGGGCTCCCAGCGCGACGACGATGATCGGCGTGAACATGCGATATCTCCGAGACGTGTCCGGGTACCATGGCGCAGCGAGCACCCCGATGACAAGGGCCCGCCGTCGCCGAGGCTACGGCGGGCAGGCAGGCATGTCTGAGAGACAGACAAGATGGGACCACTGGCGGGAGTCAAGATTATCGAATTGGCCGGGATCGGACCATGCCCGATGGCCGCCATGCTGCTGGCGGAGTTAGGGGCCGACGTGTTGAAGGTCGATCGGCTGATGCCGTCCGGCCTCGGCATCACAGTGCCGGACGAGCACGCACTGCTGAACCGGAGCCGCCGATCGCTCGCGGTTGACCTCAAACACGCGGATGGCGTGGCCCTGGTGCTACGCCTGTGCGGGCAGGCGGACGCGCTGATCGAAGGGTTCCGACCCGGCGTCACCGAGCGACTGGGTCTCGGCCCGGGCGACTGCACCGCACGCAACCCGCGACTCGTCTATGGGCGGGTGACGGGGTGGGGGCAGACCGGCCCGCTGGCCCAGGCGGCGGGACATGACCTGAACTATATCGCGCTGACCGGCGCGCTCCACGCCATCGGACGCGAGGGACAACCCCCCACTCCGCCAC
>Ga0066376_10000220_pt1 | contig 51388 bp, 56 predicted proteins | sample Knorr_S15_td_Bot_FD_77009 | JGI IMG/M metagenome (GOLD analysis project Ga0066376, IMG submission 77009) | Marine microbial communities from Southern Atlantic Ocean transect - Knorr_S15_td_Bottom_ad_5009_LV_A | ecosystem: Environmental > Aquatic > Marine > Oceanic | place: Southern Atlantic... | reverse complement strand
ATTAGCAACTTCTGCACAGACAATGGCTTCGTAAGATCCTTTGCCCCATTTCTGGCGTTCTTCCTCGCCGGCGCGGCGGCGTCCGATATCATAAGATAGGAACGACGCGACATTCGCGCCCGCATGACTCACGCGGGTGTGAAGTCCAGACGCCTAAAAAGTATCATAGGAGGTATTTGGTGTCTGCAATTCTAACTTTTTGGTGCCCATTTATTTTTTCAAAATGGATTTGAAGACAGAAGGGGCGCCGGCAAGAAACACCGCGATAGAGTCCTTTATAGCAGCCTTAAAATTTTCTCGCTTCTCTGTGCCATAAATAAATTTTCGAATACCGATGTAGAATATACCGCCATGGAAATTCCATGCCAAATCCATTTCCCGTTCAGTAATCGGTGTTTGTTTTGGATCGGGGAGGTTTTGTTCTGCTCTAAGTTCGGTGCAAATACGGTCTAATACTTTGTCGTGAATGAGTTTGAGGTATTGCTGGTAGAGGGTAACACCTTTGATGCCTGAGAAAATCAGGATGCGCACCCATTCAAATTCGAAAATGGCATTGGTGTATTCATGATAGAATTGATTAAGGCGGTCGGATAACGACCGGCTTCGATCACTGAGCAGAATTTCCCATTCCGGCCGCCATCGGCGCAGGTAAACTTCTTCATAGACTCGCTTAACGATGTCATCTTTTGTCGGAAAATATCTAAATAACAGAGATTGTGAAATCCCAAGCCGTCGTGCGAGCTCCCGTGTTTGCCCGCCAAACCCAACTTCCGCAAAATAGCGCACTGCTCCATCAATAATTTGCTGTTCGCGCTCTTTACGGCTTAATCGTATGCGTGCATTTTTGCGGTTTTTATTTTTCATGGGCTGCTTGGTTTGTGGCACGCTATAAATCTCTTTCGGGACGCATCGTAGGCTCAATAATTTCAGTATCGGACCCATTGACAGAATTCGAATGGGGCGTAGTATCAATCTCTTATTGATCAAATGATCACTATAATAATAATAACTTAATTTGCCTAGTATTCTTTAAAAAATGAAGTCACCCAAGTGGCTCCTGAACGAAAAAAAATTAGGGAGGTTCAATTGAAACCATCGGCATTTAATTATGCCAAGCCTTCATCTGTTGATGAAGTCCTTGGTCTGCTGAGCGAATATGGCGATGAGGCGACAATTTTGGCCGGCGGCCAAAGTCTGATGCCAACCTTGAATATGCGTCTATCCGCACCAGCATTGGTCATAGATATCAATGGCTTGTCCGATTTGAGCGGTATTTCCGTTGATGGTGAAAATCTAAGAGTTGATGGTGAAAATCTAAGAATTGGCGCCCTGACACGCCACACGGAAATTGAGAACTCCCCTGGAATTGCAGAGCACGCGCCGCTTATTTCTATGGCGATGCCGTATATCGCTCATCCCGCGATCCGAAATCGCGGTACTTTTGGCGGCAGTATTGCAATGGCGGACCCGGCGGCCGAATTGCCGGCTTGTCTCTGTGCGCTGGACGGAGAAGTGGAAGTTACCGGCAAGAGCGGCGCGCGCAAAGTTGCAGCCAAGGACTTTTTCAAAGACTTGTATGAAACGGATATGGCCGAAGGCGAAATATTAACGGCCGTCGAAATTCCTAAATTAGGCGCCGGCTATCGCTCAGCCTTTGATGAATTGGCCCGTCGCCACGGTGATTATGCCATGGCCGGGGTTGCTGCTCATGCAAAAGTCGACGGCGGCAAAATATCTGACTTACGGCTGGTTTTCTTTGCCGTTGGCTCGACACCCGTTACCGCGAAAAAGGCAATGAATGCAATGGAAGGCCAATCGGTGGATGATGCCAGTATTGCGGCTGCGCAAAATGCCTTGGAGCAGGATTTGTCGCCGTTTGGTGATCTCCATAGTTCAGCAGCGCTTAAAATGCACTACGCCAAAGAATTGACCAAGCGCGTGCTTACCACGCTGAGTGGGGGGTAATTACATGACAAATCAAATAGAACAAATCCAAGTGACAACGACTGTGAACGGTGAAAAAGTCACGGCTTTGGTCGAGCCTCGCACAAATCTTGTCGATTTTTTACGCAATCAAATGGAGCTCACCGGCACTCATGTCGGATGTGAGCACGGCGTTTGCGGTGCCTGTACCGTCCGCATCGATGGTGAAATTGTCCGTGGCTGCTTGATGCTGGCGATCCAAGCGGACGGATTAGAGGTGGTCACCATCGAAGGCTCTGACGACAGCGGTGAAATAGCTGATCTCCAAAAAGCGTTTCATGAACGCAATGCCCTTCAGTGTGGGTTCTGCACGCCAGGCATGTTGATGGCGATAACCGAAATGTTAGAGAAAAATCCTGATCCCAGCCGGCAAGAAATCCGCGAATATTTATCTGGAAACTATTGCCGCTGTACCGGCTATGAAGCGATTGTCGATGCGATAGAGACCGTCGCAAACACAAGAAAGGGAGCGTAACCGATGGCTGATATGATTAAGGACCACATCCTCGATCGCCCCAATAGCTATATAGGACGCTCAGTCCCGCGGCCAAACGCCAAGCGATTGCTGAGCGGGCGAGGCACTTTTACCGACGATATAAAACTGCCGCGCATGACCCATGTTGCGTTTCTGCGCTCGCATTTCGCTCATGCGGAGATTGTTTCAATCGACGCCAGTGCAGCCAAAGAAAGCGACGGCGTCGTTGCAGTTGTTGCCGGCGTGGAAATGGCAGAAGTCTGCGCGCCTTGGGTTGGCGTGCTGAGCCATTTGGAAGGCCTGAAATCAGCTCCGCAACATGCGTTGGCAGTAAAAAAAGCATCCTGGCAGGGAGAACCCGTGGTTGCCGTTGTCGCACATACCCGCGCTCAGGCAGAAGATGCAATTGAGCTTATTGATATCGAGTGGAAGGAACTGCCGGTCGTCACCGATATGGAAACCGCACTCGAAGACGATACGCCGGTCATCCATCCCGACCTTGGTGATAATTTGGCTTGGCGCCGAAATCTTGATGTCGGCGATGTTGACGCAGCTTTTGCCAATGCGGACCACGTCATTGAAGAGACCTATATCTCCAATCGCCACACGGGTGTGTGTTTGGAAACGCGGGCCATCTTGGCAGATTATAATCCCGGCGAAGATCAGCTGACGATCTATCACTCAACTCAGGCGCCGCACATGATGCAGAGCCTGTTTGCCAAACACCTTGATATCGAGGAACACAAAGTCCGCGTGATTTGTAAAGATGTCGGCGGCTCCTTCGGTATTAAAGTACATTCTTATCCGGATGAATACGCGACGGTTGCTCTGGCTTATATGTTGAAGCGTCCCGTGAAGTTTATTGCTGATCGCCTGGAATCTTTCACCAGTGATATTCATGCGCGTGATCACCGAATTACGACTAAAATTGCTGTTTCCAATGACGGCATAATCCAAGCCATGGAAATCGACGATCTCACCGGTATTGGACCGTATTCGGTTTATCCGCGGACCAGCGGGATTGAGGCCAACCAAGTCGTCAATCTAACCGGCGGGCAATATCAACACGAAAATTACCGGGCGCAGGCGACGGTGGTCTATCAAAACAAATCTCCGATGTGCCAATACCGCGCTGTCGGGCATCCTATTTTGACGTTGATCACCGAAGGAATTGTCGATGATGCCGCACGGGCTATCGGGATGGATCCGCTCGAAATCCGCCGTAAAAATTTAGTTCCCGACGATGCCTATCCTCATAAATCGGCTTCTGGCATGCCGTTTGAAAATCTTTCCCATCAAGCGAGTTTGGAAAAGCTGGTAAAAATGATGGATTATGATGGATTACGCAAAGATCAGGCGGCAGCACGCGAGCAAGGCATCTACCGGGGTATTGGTCTTGCAACTTTTATTGAGGTGACCAATCCAGGGCCTGCTTTCTATGGCGTCGGCGGTGCGCCGATTTCAGCGCAGGACGGTGCAACCATGCGACTTGATGCCAAAGGCAATGTCATTGTCGAAATTGGTGTCACCGAGCAGGGCCAAGGCGCGGAAGCTGTTGTCGCCCAATGTGCGGCGACCGCGCTTGGCGTCACGATGGATAAAATTAAAGTCATCTCTGGTGATACAGACATCACACCTTACGGCGGCGGTACCTGGGGGTCCCGTGCGGCTGGTATCGGCGGCGAGGCTGCCGTACAAGCCGGTAAAGCACTGCGTCAGAACATTGTCGAAGTTGCAGGTATCATGCTGCAAAGCGATCCGACCACGCTTGATATCCGAGACAACAATATCGTTGATATTGCAGATGGAACGGAACGCATGACCCTCGCCGAAGTCGGGCGGGTTTGTTACTACCGCCCGGATACGTTGCCAAAGGACTATCAGTCTGAGCTCGTGGTGACGCGTCACTACGTGCCGAAGCAATTTCCCTTTGCTTTCACCAACGGCGTTCAGGGTTGTTATATCGAAGTTGATACCAACACTGGCTTCATTGAGTTCAAAAAATATTGTGTGGTTGAAGATTGCGGCACGGTAATTAATCCGCAGCTGGTTGATGAGCAGGTACGGGGCGGTGTCATCCAAGGGCTTGGCGGTGCACTTTATGAAGAATGCCTCTATAGCCCGGAAGGCCAGATCTTGAACGGCACGATGGCGGACTACCTTGTGCCGATGGCGGCGGAAATGCCTGATATCGAAGTCGGTCATATTGAAAGCCCGACGCTCGATTCTGAACTTGGTGCTAAAGGCGCTGGCGAGGCTGGCACCGGCGGGGCACCAGCCGTTGTGATGAACGCCATCAATGATGCGCTCCATCCGTTAAATGCCAAAGTCACCGTGCAGCCGTTTACGCCCGAACGCATCCTCCAGGCACTTGGGAAGATTTAAATCGAAGGATTGCCGCCAAGGCCTAGAACATAGCGGCCATATTCCGCGCCCATGACATCCCAGGACATGCTGATATGGGTAATGCCAACACTGGCATCTCGGTAGTGCCGCTGGATTGGATTGCTCTTATAAGCGCCTCTACCGCCTGTGGCCTTATAGAGCCCTTCAATTGCATCAAAGCAAAGATTGGCGGCATACGCAGCATCCCGTCGCCAGCGATGCTTTTGCTCTTCGCTGCAAATATCGCCTCTGGTGAGCGTCGCGGTCGCTTCATCGCAATTGGCGTTGATCATGGTTTTGGCGACCTCTACTGCAGCTGCAGCTGTGGCTGCTTTGGTTTGGATCGCCTGATACTCTGCAATGCGCGAGGTGTTGTAGGTAGATTTAGCGACTTTATTGGCATCGACAAAATGATCATAGGCGCCTTCTGCCATGCCAATAATAGGTGCTGCGATAATATGCGGAAAAAGCGCTGCCTGCGGCAAATTGAAAAGCGGCGCAGGGTTTACGCCAGAGCCAGGCGTTTTGCAGTTTTGCATATCATGGCCGGCGAGAGTCATGTGCTCCGGGATAAAGACGTCCTTGGCTTCACTGTCTTTACTGCCGGTACCGCAAAGACCCGATACATCCCAATTGTCATGCACGGTTAGATCTTGTTTTGAGACAATAAACACCCGTCTGTCGAGGATTTCATCTTTGTCGTCATAAACAGTGCCGCCAAGCATCACGTAATCGGACCAATCAACACCGCTGCAAAACGGCCAGCGTCCGGAAAGTTGGTAGCCGCCTTTGACCTTGGTCGCGCGGCCAGTGGGATAAATGACTGAGGACGCTATTAAAACGTCAATGTTCTCATCCCATAGTTCATCCTGGGCCTTGGCTGGCCACATGCCGAGCATCCAATGGTGACAGGCGAGATTGATATAAACCCACGCCGTCGAGCCACAGCCTTTGCCCAATATTGAAGTCACTTCCATGAGCAGGCGATAGTCATAGTCGCCACCGCCCACGCGCGCGGGCTGATTGATGCGAAACAGGCCGGTATTATGGAGAGCTTTAATCGTATCTGGATGAACCTTGCCGAGTTGCTCGGTCTCAAGGGCGCGATCTTTGAGCGCTGGAACCAGAGCCTCAGCACGTTCCAGCATTTCAGCGCGGCTGGGACGGGTTTTTTGATCTAGGTTTTCGATTGCACCGTCAGCCATGGCCTTCTCACTGGTCGTAGTAATTTATCTCAACGGTGATGTCATTAGGGTCTTCGGCAAATATTTGTAAAAGTCCCATATCCGGCACTTCGCGTTCCCGGTAGTTGACGCCGCGCTCTTCCAATATTTTTTTTAAGCCGCTGGGGTCGGACGCACTGAAGGCGAGATGGTCAATGGCGCCGCCGCCATCCAGAAATTTAACATTTTTCACTCCAAGATAACCATACAACCCTTCTGGATTTTCAGGATCAATGCCAACAAGATGAACCACCGGCGTGTCGCCCGCATACATCCAATGGCCTGGAAACGGAAATTCAGGGCGCGGTCCCGCATAAAGACCAAGGGCCTCATAGAACTCTTTGGTTTCGTCCATTTTCAAAGTGCGAATGGCATAGTGATCAATTTTTTCAAGGGGCATTGTTCTTCTCTTTAAGCCGGTTCTATTTCGCTGATGGTTCCATCTTCATTGAGTCTCAGGCCGGTTTTTTCGGCTTCATCTATGACATTGCTTGCCCAAGATACGCTACCAGAATCCGTGCCTCCCAAAATGGCCATGATAAAGCTATGCTCATCACTTTCATTGCGAAAGCCCCGCATCACGCCGGGAGGAACCGAAATGACATCAAATTGATCGATGAGTATTTCGTGTTCGCCATTTTCTCCCCAAAGGAAGGTCCATTGACCCGTCATCGGAATAAAGACTTCGACAGTTGGATGATCATGAAGGGCTGCCCCTTTGCCAGGATCAGCTCCAATATAGGTAAGGTTAAAGTTAGGTGCATCGGTAATGGCAGGTGCCAGCTTGGGGTCTTCCGTTACACCGCGTCCAATAACATTGTAGGTATTACGTTCATGTGCCGGGATACGGGTATCTAGATAGCCTTGCGTGCTATAGCTCAAGTCTTTGAAACGTGCGGTGCGTTTCTTCATATCTTCGGGTGTGACGGTCATTTTTAACTTTCAAAATAGCTGAGTGAAAAAAACTAATGATCATTTGATCAATAACTTTATATTACACATTAAAATGTGTGAATGCATTAAAAAAAAGAGGCAGCCTTTTGAGGCTGCCTCTCTCGTTTTCAAACGCCGATTTGACTATTTAATCACATAATCAACCGGGAATTTGTGCCCACCGGCTCGTGTGGCGTCCATGAAGGCGCGCATGATTTTACCCATATCGATATTCTTCTTTTTCGATACGGCTTGGGCCCGTGAATTTGGCCATGCAGCCAAACTTTTTGCCCAGGCAATTTTAGCGGCGGGATCAATCTTACGAACTGTGATGCCTGCGCCTGCCAATTTATCGAGACCCCATTGATGATCGTTCTGAGAGGTCTGTGAAGAATGCGTTTGGTATTTCATTGCTTCTTCATCAATGATTTTAACGACTTCAGGCGGCAGTTTTTTACGCGACCGCAAATTCATCGTCAGAGAAATTTGCACAACTGCACCAAAGTCGGTGATCGTATAAAATCCGCCTTTGCCGATGGCTTCATGCAATTTCAATTTAAAATCAGTGTCCGGGAAAAGCACGATAGCTTCGCCAACACCTGTTTGTAACTGCTGAGCAGCCTTCGGAATCGTCGTACGAACTGGAATGCCAGCGCTCACCCATGGAAGGTTCGGTCCAGCGGCTAAGATTTTACGACCTTTTAGGTCTTCAAATTTTTTCCAATCAAAGGCACTGAGCAGGCCATAGTTGTTAAAGCCAGTAACTGCCAACAGCTTCTGTTTGTAGCGTTTTTCATAGTCTTTTTGAATGTCTGGATGCTGCTGAATTAATTTGCCGAATGTGGCGGTTGCTTTAATGGCATTAGGTTCACCAAATGGCACGTAATAAGAAAGGTTCATTGCCATGGCTTTATCGTCATCAAAGCAAACACACCAAGCGCCAATATCGAGGCGACCGTCTTGGGTTCCTTCGAGCGTATCAAACACGTTCACAACGGTGCCGGAATAATGCTCTTTGAAGGTGATTTTATATTTGGTTTCCGCTGCGACACGTTTTGTCACATTTGGGACGAAGTATTTCGAAACTTCCTTCACGTAGGTAATAAACGGTGGATGGCCTGAGCCAATTCGCAGCGTAATATTATTTCCTTTTACCGAAGCTGCCTGAGTTGTTGCACTAAAGGCAACAATGGTGGCAGCAGCCGCGCCAATGACGCTTAGTTTAGATAGTACGTTACTCATCGTTAAACTCCCTGTTTGGATATTAGTGATTAGTAAAAGGCCAATATCACGATCTCATGTCGTTTTGAGCTAAGCCGTTGTTCATACAAGAACTACTTTAGACGATTCTGATGCAATTGGTAAACAAATTATGGTCCAAGGGAAGAAAAAACCAGCGCATATCGTGTTGCTCGCGGTTATGTGAAAGGCATAAAAAAAAGAGGCAACCGGTTAAGGTTGCCTCTCTGCGTTCGAAAAAATTGCTGATTAATTATTTAATAACGTAATTAATCGGAAATTTGTGACCGCCTGCTTCGACCATTTTGATGTAATCGCGCATGATCATAGGACATGTCGATTTTCTTTTTGGATTTAACAGCTTGAGCTTTTTCGTTTGGCCAGGCTGCCAATTTTTGCGCCCACGCTACTTTAGCGGCGGGATCAATGTTGCGAACTTTCGTGCCTGCTTTGGCGAGTTGATCCAGGCCCCACTGATGGTCTTTCTGAGACCATTGAGCGACCGTTTCACCGTATTTAACGCCTTCTTCGTCAATAATTTTGACGACTTCTGGGGGCAATTTTTTACGCGTCTTATTGTTCATGTTCAAATTGATCTGAACCACAGCACCAAAGTCAGTAACCGTGTAGTAGCCACCTTTAATCGATTCATGAAGCTTCAATTTAAAATCAGTGTCTGGAAACAAAATGATCGCTTCGCCCACACCGGTCTGCATTTGTTGAGCAGATTTTGGAATGGTCATACGAACAGGGATACCGGCAACAACCCACGAAAGGTTGGGTCCCGCCGCCAATATTTTGCGGCCTTTCAGATCTTCAAATTTTTTTCAGTCAAAGGCGCTTAGCATGCCGTAATTGTTGAAACCACCGATACCGATCAGCGTTTGCTTGTATCGCTTGGAAAAATCTTGTTGGAGTGAAGGATGTTTTTTCACCAGATTAAAAAATATTTTTTGGTTTTTGACCGCATTTGGCTCATGGAAAGGCACATAGTAGGTCAAGTTCATGGCCATGGCTTTGTCATCGTCAAAACAAACACAAAATGCGCCAATGTCGAGGCGTCCGTCCTGTACACCTTCTAGGGTATCAAATACGCCAACAACGGTACCGGCATAGTGTTCTTTGAAATCGATGGTGTATTTTGTTTCAGCGGCAACACGTTTTTTTACGGCTGGAACAAAAGACTTACTCGCGCCTTTCACATAAGTGATGAAGGGCGGGTGGCCAGAGCCAATGCGCATCGTAATTTTATTGCCTTTTATGGAAGCTGCTTCTGCAACTGATCCAAAAGCCATCGCAGCGACCGCTACCGATACGCCAAGAATTCCGACTTTTTAAATAATGGTATTCAATTCAAATTCTCCCAATTTAAAGTAAGTTTATGACCCTAAATCCACTAGCACAGCGGGTCAGCGTGGTAATTTTTAATATCAATGGATAGACGTGGAATGTGTTCGAATAGTGAAATATGCCCCTAACTCAACATCAGGGTGGGCAGCCATGTTGCGATTTCAGGCCAACGCCATATCATCAACATAACAACGAGCATGAGCATCCAATAGGGGATGGAGCCTTTGAAAATTTCAGAAAGTGTCGCCTGTTTATCGTCAATCGAACTCTTCACCGTATAAACCAGCAGTCCAAAGGGCGGGGTCAACAGGCCTGCCTCAATTACTAGAATACCGAAAATGGCAAAGGCAATTGGGTCGAAAAAACCTTCCGTCAAAGGAGCAAAAATCGGCACGGTGATCAGGATGATTGAGATCGAATCTAAAATCATGCCAAGTAACAACCAGATTAAAATGATAACAACGACAATGCCGGTTGGGCCCAAGCTGTAATGCTCAAAAGTATTCCGGATCAGCTCGGACATGCCAGCGGCTTCCATAAACTTCGCATACATATTTGCCGTTAAAAGCAGGAACATGATCGGTGCAGCAGTTTTACCTGAATCGACAATCGCGATGGCCAATTGTTTTGCCCGCATGCCTTTTAAGACACCGAGCACCATGGCACCCGCTGCGCCAACGCCAGCCGCTTCAGAAGGCGTAAACAAGCCGCCCCAAATGCCGCCCATAATCAATACGATCAACAGACCAATGCCGATGCCGCTGAATATTTCGGGTACCGTCAACGTACTTTGTTCTGCCGAATCTGCAAATTTTGGTGCTATTTCTGGCTTAAGAGTTACGGAGAGGGTGATGTAAACCATAAAGAATGATGCCAAGACCAAACCCGGGATCGCACCAGCAATAAACAACTGCGATATAGATTTCTCGGCAATAATGCCCCAAACGATCAGCAACACACTTGGCGGAATGATCATGCCGAGACAGGCGCTACCGGCAACTGAGCCGAGGGCAAACTGACGGTTATAGCCATGAAATCGCATTTGTGGATAGGCAATGCGGCTAAAGGCAGCGGCGGCGGCAATACTAACTCCTGTCACCGCGGCAAAGACGGTGTTACCAGCCACTGTCGCGACGGCCAGGCGGCCCGGAATAAATTTCATCGAGTGATTGATTAATTTATAGAGATCGCGGGCGGAGCCGGATTTATTGACAAAGTCACCCAGCAGCATAAACAGCGGAATGGCGGCAAAAACTTCACTGCGAAGATATTCATAGGCCACACTGCCAAGACCGTTGATAGCAATGTCCAACCCTTCTTGTAAATCACCATCACCGAAAATCAGAATATTGCCGACGAGAGCGGTAATCGCGAAGGCGAAGGCGATGTGGATGCCAATCAATATGCCGGTCAGCATAATGGCAAACATGCCTAATAAGATTGTAGTTTGGTCAAATTCCATGTGATTATTTTAAAGACACCCGATCAGGTCAAAGTAAATGGTCGGCTGTTCCTCCCCTAATTTCTTTTGGTGGTGTTATTCACCCATTTCTTCAACAGCAACTTCCTCGGCAAAGTCTTCCGGTCTTTTTAGCGCGTGATAGACCATTAATGAGCAGACAAATGAGCCGATGAAGCCAATGATGACGACCAACGAGCGGATCGGATAAACCGGAATTTCAACAACACCGGATCCTTCAAGTTCGAGAATGTCCCAGGCCTCGATCATATTATCCCAGCCGCCAAAGCCAATACCAAGAAATAGCAGGGCTGCAAAAAAGTATGATACAGCTTCAATGATGCTTTTGCCGCGAGGACCCAATTTGCCGTAGAGAATGGTTGTCCTTAAAGAGCTGCGGTTCAAGATCGCTAATGGTAGTTGGAGCATCAAAATGGAGAGCACAGAATTGGAGACAATCTCATTGGTGCCGTGGAAGGGTACGCCAAAGGCTTCTCGGCCAATCACATCATATAAAATCAACAGTGCGATTGAAGACAACCAAACGCCTGAAATAATGTTCAGCGTTTTTGCAAAAGACTCAGCGACGCCCTCAATTTTAGCCTCCCAAGCCGGTAATTCACTAGACATGTAGCTCCCAATTACCTCTCTGTATTTTTTAATTTTTATTCCTGTGGTCTTCTATAAGACATCTATCCCATTAGTAACAAGGATTATATTTCTAACGAGTTTTCACAATATTGCTAGCGTTAATGATCATTTGATCACCTTTTAAGCAAAAAAGGCGGCCACGAAAAATAAGCCGGGCCGCCATGTTCGATTTTGATTTTTTGGCTGGATTAATTTGCGCCCATGCCGTCCGTCGCATCCATAATGACGGTCTCAACTTCACCGGAACCGTCGCGACGATGTTCTGCCGCAGCTTGGTATTCATCCGATTCAAAGCAGGCAACGGCATCTTCGAAGGTTGGAAATTCAACAATAACAAAGCGCTCGAAATAATCCGGGCCTTCCATCATTTGAAATTTGCCGCCTCTCGACAGTGGCTTGCCGCCGTATTTTTTCAAAATATCGCCAACCAACGCCGTGTATTTTGAATAATTTTCCGGCGTATTTATTTTTGAACGCGCCATCCAATAAGCAGTCATTACAAATCTCCTCTGAGTTACGCCGGCATTGGCATTGGTTGATCATTTTCCGGAACATTCCAACCCCGAATGACGGCTGGACGTTCTTTCACATTGAGATACCATTTTTTGACGTTCTCATATTCGTTGAGATCAATGGTTTGCCAGTCACAGCGCCCGACCCATGGGAAAATCGCGATATCGACGATGGAATAGCCCCAATCGAGGAAATATTCGCGCTCCGCAAGATGTTTGTCCATCACAACATAAATGCGTTTGGTTTCGTTGAGGTAGCGTTCAGAGGCCTCAACGTTTTTACCTTCCTGATAACGCACAAAGGTGTGCACTTGACCAAACATCGGGCCAACACTCGCCATTTGGAACATCAGCCATTCCTGCATTTTCCAATAATCATCACCTTCGGTCGGCATAAACTGGCCGGATTTTTTGGCGAGGTATTGAAGGATGGCCCCGGATTCCATGATCGAAAGACCACTATCACGGTCGACAATGACAGGAATTTTATTATTCGGGCCAATTTTCAGGAATTCAGGATCATTTTGCTCGCCTTTGCCGATGGCGATTGGATGAACCTCGTATTCGATGCCGGTTTCTTCCAACATAATAGATACTTTGCGGCCATTTGGGGTGAACCACGTATATAAATCGATCATTGTCTTTTCGTTCCTTAAATTCATTTGTTTTTAAAAGTGGGCGGACCTTAATAAATCAAGCGGGTCTGTGCAATGCCTGTTGCGACGCACTAATTGGTGCTGTGGCTGCAACCGGCCATGATTCAAGATGAGGCACGTAAATCTTAGGGGAATTTTTATTTAAACACCGAGATAATATTGTTTGATCATATCGTTATTTTCAAGAGCGGCGGTGTCTTTGCCTTCGAATTCAATCTGTCCGTGGACAATGATATAGCCACGATCAGCAATCTTGATGGCTTGATTGAAATTTTGCTCGGCCATCAGAATGGTTAGATTTTTAAGCTCTTTCAATTCTTTAATCTTAGCAATCATTTGGCTCACAAGAATCGGGGCTAAACCAACGGATGGTTCGTCAATCAGCAAAATCTTTGGATCGGACATCAGCGCGCGGGCGACGGCAACCATCTGCTGTTCGCCGCCAGACATGCTGCCGGCCAATTGTTTGCGCCGTTCTTCCAATCTTGGAAATGTCTCAAAGACAAATTTGAGGTTTTCATCGATCTTGGCGCGGGCATCAGGCCGGTAGGCTCCGAGGGTCAAATTCTCCTCGACAGTAAGTGAAGGAAACAACCGCCGGCCTTCGGGTACCAGCGCGATTCCCAAATCAACGATTTCCTCGGGGGCTTTGCCGACCAAATTGGTGGTTACACCATCGATCTCGGCGGTAATTTCGCCTGAGGAGGGTTCCACCAATCCCGTAATGCATTTAATCAGCGTCGACTTTCCATTGCCATTCGAGCCGAGCAGGACAACGGTTTCACCATCGCTCACATTGATCGAGACGCCGTGCAGTACGTGGACCGATCCATAGCCGGCTTCAACATCTTTGACGGTGATGCTATTCCCCAAAATAAGCCCTTTCCACGTCTGGATTGTGGATGATGTCGTCGGGCGCGCCGTCGGCAATTTTTTTACCGGCGTCGAGCACGACAATTCGCTCCGAATACCGCATCACCGCGCGCATGATGTGTTCGATCATGATGACGGCGACGCCTTGCTCATTCAGCCCCATCAGTATTTCAAGTATTTCGTCGACTTCGGAACTGGACAGGCCAGCCATGGCTTCATCCGATACGAGCAAGGTCGGCTTAGCTGCGAGGGCACGTGCGAGCTCCAATTTTCGCATATCTACCTGGGTCAAATTACCTGAATTTTCGTGCGCACGATCAGCGAATTTGATCGTTTCAAGAATTTCCATCGCCTGTTCATTGATGCGGCGGTGGTCCGCCCGATCCCACGCGGCAAATTCCAGCGGGATGCATAAATTTTCCAGTACCGTCATGCTTTTAAACGGCTTTGGAATTTGAAAACTCCGGGCAATCCCCATGTGAGCGCGTTTATGGGCCGGCAGGGAGGTGATATCCTTGCCTTCAAATTCAACTTTTCCTTCATCATTAAAAAGCGCGCCTGAGATGCAATTGATCATGGTCGTTTTTCCGGACCCATTGGGTCCGATCAATCCAAGCCGCTCACCTTTATCTAAATGAAGGCTGACGGAATCCAACGCTACAAAGCCGCCGAAGCGCTTGGTTAAATCAGTAACTTCGAGGACAGTTTCAGCCATTTTTCAGGCCCTTCCTTTTTTTGTAATCCTCCACCAAGCCGACAATGCCACGTGGTGCCAGCGTGATAAACAGCACCAGCATGACGCCGACAATGAGCAGATTGAGCTCGGAGGAAATGGTCACAGTCGCTGTTTCCTGGACAACGCCAAGAAGCAGCGCGCCAATCACCGGGCCGTACCAAACCGCCGTGCCGCCAATCATCGGCATGGCGATGGCATTGACGGCGATGACCAATGCAAAGGCAGAAACAGGATCGACGAAGGTCACAAAAAATGGAAAGGGTGCCCCAGCGATGCCCATCAGAGCGCCCATCGTTGTCGTCGAAATCAATTTCAATTTGAGCGTCGGAACACCCATACATTCAGCGGCGACCTCATCGTCACGGACCGCTGTTAAACCCTGTCCTAAACGCGATGAGCTGAGATATCGCGAGATCGCCGTCGCAGCAACGGCAATGACGAGCATCAGCATAAATAAAAGCTCGATGTAATTGTCGAAAATAAAGGAGCCTTTAGGCGGAAGAACGTAGGTGCCGGCACCGCCGCCGACATATTTCCAATTGTAGATAATCGTTTCGAATACCAACGCGGTGGCCAGGGTAGCGATTGCGAAATAAACGCCTTTTAGCCGAAGGGTGAGGTACCCCGCCGCCAAACCTAAAAGCCCGCAAATAACGCCAGCGGCCAAAATCAAAATCGGTAACGGCAGCGCGAACGCCTTGTTTAAGGCGACTGTCGTATAGACGCCAACAGCGAAAAACCCGGCGCTGCCAAAATTTACGTAGCCGGTGAAACCGCCCAGAATATTCCACGCCACCGCCATCACCAGGCCTTGCAGGACGACGTAGGTGGTAAAGAAATAAAACTCATTGTCGGCGATTTTGGTAAAGGCGAACCCGGCGATGAGGATGACAATGACCGATATCCAGAATTTATCTATCTTCATTAAGCCCTGCCAAATATTCCTTGTGGCCGGAGGGCCAGGGTTAAAAGAAGGATGCTGAAACCGACTGCCGGTGCCCATGACGGGCCATAAAAAGTGGCAATGAAGCTTTCGACCACACCAATTAAAATAGCGGCGAGAAAGGTGCCACTGATACTGCCCATGCCGCCGAGAACGACGATGGCGAAAATTCGGCCGATATAGAGCCTGCCAACCGACGGCTCGACCGGTTGAATGATGATCAACAGCGCGCCGGCGAGAGCCGCAGAGGCAATCGCGATTCCCATGGCCACGCGTTTTACCTTCAGGGGATTAGCGCCCATGAGCTGCAACGCGAGGCTATCTTGGGAAACCGCCAGTATGGCTTTTCCCATAAACGTCTTGCTCATGTATAAAACAACTGCGCCGGTCATAATGGAGGCGGCAATTGCAGGAACCAGCATCCTGTAAGGCAGGTCGAGAACACCAATATGCAATGTCTTGCCGATATAGGGCGCACTTACGAGCCGGTAATCAACGCCGAACGTCAGGATCAAGAGAACCTCGATAATGAACATAAGGCCGAAAAAGAAGGCGAGCCCGCTGAGAGATTCCTGGCTGGTGCGCTCGAAGCTGACATAGTAAAATCGGTAAAGGTTTGTGCCTATAAAATAAAAAACCGGCACAAATACAACGCCGATGAGAACCGGATCAATGCCGAAATTTTCATTGAGAATGTATGCAACGAAGGAACCCATAATAACGAATGTCGGATGCGCAATGTTGACGATGTCGAGCTGGCCAAAAGCAATCGACAAGCCGAGCGCCACCGCCGCATAAAACGCACCAAGCATAAGGCCCGCAAAAACAGCGTTTAATAATAAATCAACTGTAAACACTGTTATGCGGGCCCCTGTTACCTTGGTGTTGAACTAATACGATATTTAAACTGCAGCTATTATCTACTGCTTATATGGATATACAATACTTCCGGATTTAACACTATCGGGATAAAGCACGATCCGCTTTCCCGGCTTGTTAAATTGCGCGATATCATTGGCTTTAACATCGCGGAATTGAATCTGCAGCGTGCGGGTTTTTGCCCATTCGCCGTTCTTGGCGAAGCTCACATTTCCAACCACCGTCTTGAAGGTCGTCTTATGGATGTAGGCGGCGATTTTCTTTTGGTCGAGGCTACCGACTGCCGTTACCGCATCGCCCAAAATTTGGAGATAGGAATAGGCGAAAGGCGGCAGATAGTGACCAAACGGATCAACACCTTTACCCTTGGCACCCGCCTGATATTTTTTCAGGAATTCTTTGACGCCAGGGAAATTAAGAGTTGGTTCTGGTACCCAGAAATCATAATTGACGATGCCGTTGAGCATCGGTCCTAAGTTTTTCTGAATGCCGGCAAATTGCAAACCAACCATGCCGCCGCCGAACATTTTGGCTTTAAGATCCAACTCATTAGCCGCTTTGACAAGACCAACCGAGCCGCCGGGATAGGATCCGATATAGATCAAATCCGCCTTGGCAGCTATAATTGCCCGCATGACCGAGGTCACATCGGGGGAGCCGAACGGGAATGTTTTGTCATAAACAATTTTTAGGCCGAGACGTTTGGCGTGGCGCCTGGCACCGGCAACCGCGCTCAAAGCAAAATCTGCGTCTTCAGACAGGAGAGCAATAGATTTCGGTTTTGGGTTTTGCTCCATGGCGAGTTTGAAATAGCCACGAGACCAGTCATCTTTTGGAATAGGACCCGCTGGCATAATTTGGAAATAGCGGTCGTAATTGAACTTGTCGTTCACTGCCAAGCCAAACAAAGACATGAACACCAAGCCTTTGCGCATAATGATCGGCATCGCCGGCGAAATTTCGTTGGTGCCATAACTGGATACCACGAGATCAACTTTGTCGACGTTCAGCAATTTAGAATAGATGCCGGGCACCTTGGAGGGCGACGTTGCGTCATCATAATAGACAAATTCAATTTTGCGCCCTAATAGGCCGCCTTTTTTATTGATGTCGTCTTTCCAGATTTTCATGGCAATGAGGGCTGCTTTACCTGCACCAGCCAAAGGTCCGGTCAACGCCATGCTGAAACCAATTTTTAGATTTTTGGCCTGAACATTTGCCGGTAGCGCAAATAACATTGCAGCGGCAATCATGGCCGTGACAACAAACATACGTAGGGGGTGAGTTAGAGACTTGAACATACCATTTTCTCCTTGTGTGGATTGATAAAACGATAAACAAACCGCGCGCTGCCTGAGTTTAATCTCATTTTTGACAACCGCTGGGTAACTTAAGTACTCAATACGTGACTGTAACTTGATCACGAAACCGAGATCAAGGTTAATTTAAAGATATGCTTTGGTTCTCAAGGTTAATGCTTCTAGGTCAATCAACCATTGCGGTTGCTTCAATTTCAATAAGCCAATCGGGATGAACCAGCCTTTGAACCTGATACGTCGTCGATGTTGGTTTTGTGTCGCCAAAAAAAGCGATGACCTGCGGCGCACCTTCTTGGATATAAAGATCAACATCGGTGGCAAGCGCATTAATGCGTACAACATCGGATGGCTTTGCACCGGCGGCGACTAGCGCGTGTTCAATATTACGCAGCACCTGTTTTACTTGGGCGTGCATGTCGTCAAGCCCGACGATGTTTTGATCATTATCGAAGGGCACAATGCCGGCCAAAAACACGTGCGTGCTGCCTGTTGCTTTAATAACTTGAGTATAAATGCCCTTATTCGGTAGATAGATTTCCGGTGGATTGATGCGCTCGATCGCCATTTTTTTTCTCCCTATTTCAGTCACATTCTATTTCTACTATATTTATAGAATGATTTGTTCAAAGGTCTTGTTAAAATTACTCGTCGTTGCGGTGGCAATATTGGCATCCCAGCCGCTAAGGGCTGCGGAGTCATCAAATGTGCTGGAGGGTGTCTGGTTTCGTTGTGAATTTGCCCACAGTCAAATACCCCCCAATGATGACTGCCGTATGTTGGATGATGATGGTTTTCAGGTCGTTGATGGTATTGTTCATCATGTCAAAATCACCAACAGCAATGAAACCAAGTGCCGACACGATCGCGTGGGCAATTGTTTTTTGAAAAACCAAACGGGCCTATCTGCCGAACGTACAGAAATTGGTCCTATTGAATTCTTTAAAAATACAGCATTGGTTACCTGGCTTGGCTGTACTCAAAAATACTCTCTCTCTAATTTTGGCTCATTCATTGAAATAGTTCCCGATCAGGAACAATGTTGGTGGACACCTGACAAACGTTATTTCATCAGTTTCTATCAACAGCCGCTCCAATTGGTTGATGAAGAATAAAATCTCATCGAAAAGTGTATCCCCTCTGTAGATCAAGGGTTGATATAAACGCTGCCGCTGACTAAACACTCTTATATAAGACTTCATAATGAAAAATAAGGACCTGCTCAATGAGCCCTGTAAAAATCAAATTAGGCGGCTACCAGCCCCCGACCTCAGTCCATAATCGTGCCGCTGAAGTTTTTGGCGAAGAATTGGCGAAGCGTGTGGGTGATGTGGTGAGCTACAAAATGGATGGCAATATGTGTGAAACCAAAGGCATCCAAGCCATTGATTTGCCCAATTTGGTCGAAGCCGGTGAGTTAACGATGTGTTATTTCGCCTCCAGCTACATGGCGGAGCGCGTGCCGGAAGTGGCGATCTTTGATCTGCCGTTTGTTGTTCAAAGCCGGGACAAAGCCTACGCAGCGCTTGACGGCGAATTGGGTGATTTGCTGAAGGAAAAGTTTCTTGCTGAAATGGGCGTTCGAATTTTGGGCTTTTGGGATAACGGTTTTCGCCATTTTACCAATGGTGTCAAAGAGATACGCACGCCAGCCGATTGCGCCGGCTTGAAAATGCGCTCGATGAATTCTGAGGTCCACCAGGAGTTTTTTAAGCTGTTGGGCATGGAGCCGACTTTTGTTGATGTCGCTGATCTCGTTGAAAAAGTAAAATCCGGCGAGATTGATGCCCAGGAAAATCCGCTGACCAACACCTACCGCTTTGGCACCTATCAGTATCATCGTCACATTACCCTGACCGGCCATTTCTTTGGAATGGTGTTGGTGATGGTTAATAATGAGATGTATCAATCCTGGCCGGCCGAGATCCAAGACGCCGTTCAAGCCTCAGTCGATGTCGCAACTGTGGCGCAACGAGGCTTTGCCCAAGCCGAAGACGACGAGGTCATGAACGCTCTTGATCCAGCTGAAAACGATATCGTGAGGTTAAGCGATGACGAACGTAGGGCCTTCGAGGATGCGGTTACGCCCTTGGTCGCCAAACACCGCGCCCGTTTAGGGGATCGATTGTTCGAACTGGTCGAGTAAGATTTAATTTTCGTTTTAAAGAGATCGTTCGGTTATCTGGATAGTGATAGATTAATCGAACGCGCCCACTGCCGAGGGTATTAATGGCCGCGGTAATGAGTGGTGTGACGCCAAAATGAGCGGGTCAAAAAACGCCGCCGCGCCAAAAATCTCTGTATGATTGATCTGTATTTCATGGGGAGTATATACGCCCGATTATCCCGGATTACTGCTGTTAATTTACTTATTCTGGTATGCATGAAACGCATAGCTATCGAATAAACCAAGTATATGCACCAAAAATGTAGTTAAACTGAAGCCTTGCTTAGGGCGTTGCAAATGGTATGAATGCGCCCAAAGAAAATTGAGTAAGAATTAAAAGTATTGAAAATCACCTAACTTTTGGAGGGGTAAAATGAGCGTTACAGTTGGTGTTATTGGATTGGGACCTATGGGCGGCAATGTCGCGGGGCTTCTTTTAAAAAAACAATTTAAAGTCATTGGCTTTGATCTCGATCCCAAATGCATTGAAGCTCTTGATGAGTTTGGCTTGGAGGCAGCGGCGAGCGTTGCGGAAGTTTCAGAAAAGGCGGATGTCGTCATCCTTTCTTTGCCGGTTATTGCAGCGGTCGAAAATGTCGTTGAACAGCTGAACCAAACGGATAAACCGGGGCAGATCGTCATCGAGTGTTCGACGCTTAAAGTTCAGCAAAAAATTGATGTCGCGGCGACGCTCAAAGAAAGTGGTAAAAACATGCTGGATGCGCCGATTAGTGCAACGCCGCCGATGCTGGCCAAAGGCATGGCGTCGTGTCATATCGGCGGTGACGAAGCTGCTTACAAAGAATGCCTGTCAATTTTTGACGGCTTCACGGCAAGTAATTTCTATGTTGGTGACGTCGGTGATGGCAGCCGCATGAAGATTTTGGCGAACTACCTTGTCCATGTTCACAATGCCGCCGCGGCGGAATGTTTTACCCTCGGCCAGAAAGCTGGTTTTGATCCAAAGCTCATCTACGAGGTGATCAAGGAAAGTGCCGGTGGCTCAAAAATGTTCGATATTCGCGGCAAAATGATGTCCGAAAGTGACTACCGCGAAGGCGGCGGCACAATGTTTTCTGTCTATGAGAAAGACGCCAGCATCATCACGTCCTATGCCGCAGAAGTCAGGGCACCGATCGATCTTTATGTCTCAGCCTGGCAAAAATTTAATTCCGCCATTGCCCAAGGCCTCGGCCATCTCGACACATCTGCCGTCTGTAAAGCCATCGAAACCTCAGCCGGCATAGACCGCAAACTCGTCGAGTAATGTAATAAAGGTTCCTGGAACCTTTATTACATTGTTAATTATTTATCCTCGACCCAATAGGTGAGAAAGGAACGGTTCACTTTGTCGCCGAGGTCAGTGACGATTTTAAAGTAGTCGAGGAAATATTGCTGCTCCTTGTGCCAGGCGAGTGCGGCTTCGTCTTTATAGACTTCATAGAATATGAACGCGTTTGGGTCGTCGCTTTGGACTGATACGTCAAATTGATAGCAGCCTTCTTCTTCGCGCGCGGCGTGAACATTAACCCACAGTTTATCGAGCAATTCTTCGCGAATGCTGGCATCACATGACACGTGCACGAGATTTACGAGATTAGCCATTTGGTGTTCTCCTGAATGAATTCTGTGGTGAGTTTCTAGGGCTTTGCGCCCGCCGCTTCCAGCATTTTAATCATGGCAGCGTAATTTCGATTGCGCGCCAATGTGAGCGGCGTGTCGCCGCTGCCGTCCGCCAAATTGATATCAGCCCCGGCAGAGATCAAATCTTGCAGAATGAGTTGATGATTTTTACCGCCGTCGCCTAAAACAATTGCCTCAATCAGTGCCGTCCATTTTAAATTATTGATGTGATCGAGCGGCGCGCCGGCTTTAATGAGGCTGCGGACCACTTCAACATGGCCGAGATGGGCGGCGGCGATAAGTGCCGTGCCGTCATAGGGGCTGGTCATCAGTTTGGCATTGCCGCCGGAGCCAATCGCCAAATTCATCATCTGAAGTGTATTGGCGACGACTGCGATGGTGATCATGTCGTAGCGTTCGCTATCGAGCGCATTGAGATCGGCCCCCGCCGCAATCAAAGCTTTGGCGGCTGCCATATGGTTCTGATAGGTCGCCACCATCAATGCTGTTCGGCCAAAACCATCACGTGCGTTGAGATCGCTGCCTGATTTAGCCAAAGAAATTATTTTAGAAGTGTCGCCTTTTGCCGCCGCAGCGTGGAGGCCGGTATAATTGCTGATTTCATCTGGTGAGGGTGCCGTTTGAGCAACAACATCCGAAGCGTGACAAATTAAGATACCGAAAATTAAAGCGAGGGTTTTCATATCTGTGTTTTATACCAATCCATCACCTGCTCGCCGGTCCAAATCAAAACATCGGGTTTGCTGGTGATGTGCTCATAAACCTGCTCGACATATTTCGAGCGGTGCGGCACGCCGGAAATATAGGTGTGCATGCTGATCCCCATGATGCGCGTGATATCGGCACTGTCTTCATAAAGCCGGTCAAAATGATCGATACAGCGTTTGGCAAATTCCTCCGAGGAATGCTGTTGCAGAGCCATTATCGTAATGTCATTGGTCTCAAGCGGGTAGGGTATAGAGAACATCTGCTTGCCGGTGGTTGTTTTAAGTTCCACCGGTTGGTCATCAAGCGGCCAATCGGCAACATATTCAATGCCGCAGTCGGACAAAATATCGAGCGTTTCCATGGTTTCGGTAAGGCCGGGGCTTTCCCAACCGACCGGGCCTTTGCCGGTGAAATCTTTGATCGCCTCGACCGTGCTTTGGATATGTTCGCGCTGATCTTCAAGTTTATGCATCGGCCCTTGGATATAGCCGTGGCCCATGATTTCCCAGCCGCCTTCGAGCGCGGTCTCGGCAATACGCGGATAAGTTTCCAAAATAATGCCGTTCATCGCGAGGGTCGGCGTCACGTCATAGTTTTTGAACATATCGTTGAGACGCCAAAAACCCACCCGATTGCCGTATTCATGCCATGACCAGTTGGGCACATCTGGCAATAACGGCTGGCCCATCGGCGGCGGCAATATGGTGCGGGGTTGCGCCTTGGTGCTGTCCCAATGTTCGACATTCATGATGGTCCAGACGGCCATGCGGGCACCGCCTGGCAATTCCAGTTTGGGCCGGTCGATGATGGCGGAGTAGGGAAGCCTTTCGCGCGGTGTGTCCATTTTAACTTTCCTTCTTTCTCTCTAGCCCGGCCATTTCTTCCAGCACGCGGCAGACCGAGGCGGTATCGAGTTTATCCATGCCTTTGGCGAGGCCGGACCGATAGATATCAATCCCTGCGGTAAACAGCGGCGTTGGACATTCAAGGTCAGCGGCAAACTCGCTGATCACTTTAATATCCTTCTGCCAGATGTCCATTTTCATGGTTGCGTCATCGTAATTGTCAGCCACCATCATCGGGCCGCGCAACTCGAGCACCCGCGAGCCGCCGGCGCCAACTTTTACAACATCGAGTATGGTTTGCGGTTCAAGCCCGGCTTTCATGCCGAGCACCATGGCTTCAGCGGAGGCGACGTTATGAATATGGACCAGAAGATTGGCAACAAACTTCATTTTGCTGCCATTGCCAAATTCCCCGACGTAGAAATTGATATTTGCAAAGCCGTTGAAAACATCTTGGCATTTTGCGTGCGCGGATTCTTCGCCGCTGACATAAATCGAGAGATCCTTGTTGATGGCCTGCGAGCCCGTGCCACTGATTGGGCAATCCATCAAGATTGTGCCGACTTCTCGGAGCGCATCATGCGCTGCCTGTTTGTCTGCAATCGGTAACGTTGAGCATTCAATGACAATGAGCCCGTCTTTCTTGGCAGCTGTGAAGCCATCATCACCGCTCATCACTGCATGAAATGCCGGGATACTCGGCAGCGAGGTGATCACGACATCTGATTGTTCGGCGACTTCTTTGGGCGAATCACAGGCTGTGCCGCCTAAAGCGACGAGCGCCTCTACATTTTTTTCGACAATATCAAATCCGCAAACTTCGAAATCGGCCTCTCGTAAGTTTTTGGCGAAGGAACCGCCCATAATTCCAAGCCCAACAATACCCACTTTTAACGACATTCAAAATCCTAACTCATTGATATAATTTAACTAATTAACATGTACCCGGCACCAATTTAGAGGCTGCCACCGAGAGGAGGTTTTCCCAAACGATCGGCGGGGATGCCGATAACGGCTTCCACCGCCAAGGCTACGGCCAGCAGTGTTTCTTCATTGTGGAGGCGGGTCAGCAATTGCAGCCCGACCGGCATACCGGCTTTATCCAGTCCAACTGGTATCGTGACGCTGCACAAATTAAGCGAATTACCGGCCATGGTATTGCTGAGGGTCAGCATGTTGGCGGTGCCATAAGCCTCCATTTCCTCAACTTCGGAAAGGATCGGCGGCGTGATCGGAATGGTTGGTACTGCCAAGACATCGACGTCCGCCAATTGCGCATCGGCGCGTGCCCAGAGACGCTGCACTTGGCGAATGGCGGTTAGATATCCAAAGGCCGCAGAATCGCTGCCGGTGTTCATGCGGGCTCCGACAATGGGATGAAGTGTATCAATCCATTCGGGCAATTCGTTTGAAAGGAATTCGTAGCCTTCAGACGCGGCAATGATGCCGCCGGCCATGACTTCAACTGCCTCATGCGCCTCCGGCATGCTGACAGCGCGAGATTTCATACCCGCTTTGACCAGTTCAGAAATCGTGTCCTCGACGACTGCGGCGATATCGTCCTGGCATTTATCCCAGAAAAAATCGGTGGTCACGCCGAGTGTAATTTCGCTCGCCGCTTTGATATGAATTTTAGCAGTACTGTGGCGGCTTTTGGCATCGATTGCCTCGAAAGCAAAAACCGCATCGGCAACAGATTTTGTCAAAATGCCAGGCGTATCAAAAGTCGTGCTCAGCGGCACAATACCGTCGGTCGACCAGCGTCCTTTTGAGGTTTTAATGCCGACATTGCCGGTGAGTGAGGCTGGAATGCGAACAGAGCCACCTGTGTCCGTGCCAAACGCCACCATCGCCGAGCCTTCGTGGAGGCTGACACCAGCGCCGGCACTGGAACCGCCGGGTGCTCGGTGGTTTTCAGCGTCCCACGGATTGCGCGGCGTGACCCAATGGGGGTTGATGCCAAGACCGCCAAAGGCGAACTCGACGGTGTGGGTTTTTCCGGGGATGACACAAAGCTGGCGGCGAACGGCCTTCACAACCGGGCCTTCTTTCTCCCATTCGGGTGGCAGCTGATTTGGCGAGCCGGCAAATGTCGGGAAACCTTCAACGCCATAAATGTCTTTAACCGAGATCGGAATACCAGCCAGCGCGCCAAGGTCGTTACCTGTTTTTAGGGCATGATCGGCGGCCGTCGCTTGATCCAGTGTGTTTTCCGCATTCCAATTTTTGTAAGCCGTCAGTTTTTCGTCCCAAGCGTCATGCCGTGCAATCACTGTTTCGCCAATCTCTGTCGCTGTCACATTTCCGTCGCGCAAAGCTTGGGCCATATCGGCGAGGGGGCGGTCCATCCAATCGGTCATTTTTAACGAGCCTACATTGTTATCTGAAAGGCCTTATAAAACACAATTGAACAACAGACAGCAAGACACCTACCTCTAAGTAAGCACTTGATCATTAATTCTCGACAGCGAATTCAGGCTGACATAGACTGCACAAAAAGCATCAATGAATATGATCCAAGGGAGATGAGACGATGGCCAAAAAACCTGCCAAAAAGCCAGCTAAGAAGAAAAGCCAAAAGAAAGGCCAAAAGAAAGGCCAAAAGAAAGGCCTGACGAAGGCTGATGTCGTTCGCAAAGGCAAACAGCTGTCGAATTGGGGCAAGTGGGGCAAAAACGATGAATTGGGCGTGCTCAACTACATCACACCGCAAGATATTGTTGATGCCGCGAAACTGATCAAAAAAGGCAAGGTTTTCCGGCTCGGCTTGGAACTGGATGAAAAAGGTCCACAAAATGGATTGTTCGGTGGTCGTTGGAATCCCTTGCATCACATGATGGCAACCGGCACCGATGCAATAGCAGGTCGACAGGATAAAACCGTTGGCCTACGTTATGCCGATGATTTTATCAATTTGCCAACTCAGTGTGCCAGTCAATGGGATGCGCTGGCCCATGTTTTTGCCGGTGATAAAATGTGGAACGGTTACGATGCCGCGCTGGTCGATTCGATGGGCGCGCACAGAAATGGTATCGAGAAATTTGCCGACAAGATGGTCGGTCGTGGCGTGCTGCTTGATGTGGCGCGCTATAAAAAGAAAGATCGCTTGGCAGACGGCTATGGCATCACAATCAATGACCTCAACCGGACGGCCAAGGCGCAAGGTGTCGAAGTTCGGCGCGGTGATTTTGTTATTTTTAACACCGGCCATATGGCCGACTGCCTCGACCGCGGTGAATGGGGTGGCTATGCCGGCGGCGATGCACCGGGACTGGCCTTCGAAACCGTCGATTGGATCCATGAAAAAGAGATTGCCGGTATTTGCTCCGACACCTGGGGCATCGAAGTACGACCCAACAAAACAGTCGATGGCACGAACCAGCCTTGGCATTGGGTGACAATCCCCTATATCGGCATTGTTCACGGCGAAATTTGGTATCTCCGCGAACTTGTTGCGGATTGTGCTAAAGACGGCGTCTATGAGTTTTTCCTGTGTGCACCGCCTCTGGTGATATCGCGCGGTACCGGCTCTCCGATCAATCCGCAAGTCATTAAATAAGGCGGTCTGAGATGGCGAGACGATTTGTTGATATCTCGATGCATTTGGAAAACGATGTGATTTCCGACCCGCCCGGCTATGGGCCGAAGATTGAGTATCTTACCCATAAGGATACTGCCAAAGATGTCGTCGAGTTTTTCCCAGGCCTCAAAGAAGAGGATTTGCCGGATGGTGAAGGATGGGCCATCGAATGGATTAAATTGATGACCCACAACGGCACGCATTTGGATGCGCCCTATCATTTTCACTCGACAATGAACAAAGGCGAGCGGGCGATCACAATCGATGAAGTGCCTTTGGAATGGTGCTTTAGACCCGGGGTAAAACTCGATTTTAGCGGGCTTGAAGATGGCTACGTTATCACTGCCGAGGATGTTGAAAACGAGCTTGCCCGCATCGGCCATGAGCTACAAGAATTAGAAATTGTTGTTGTAAATACAGCAGCCGGCAAAGCCTATGGATCGGACCATTATGTCTCAGCCGGTGCAGGCATGGGACGGGAGGCGACGCTGTATTTGTTGGAACGCGGCGTTCGGGTGACGGGCACGGACGCTTGGAGCTGGGACGCACCTTTTGTCCATACCAAAGATAAATACGCAGAAACCGGCGATGCATCTCTGATTTGGGAAGGTCATAAAGCCGGCCGGGAAATCGGCTATTGCCATTTGGAGAAGCTTCACAATCTTGAAGAGCTTCCTGGCGATGGTTTTGAGATTGCGTGTTTCCCCGTAAAAATTAGAGGCGCGTCAGCGGGCTGGACCCGTGCTGTCGCCATTTTTGATGAATAGAGGAGATTAAAACAATGGCTAAAAGCGTCATCATCACCTGCGCGGTTACCGGCTCCATCCATACACCGACGATGTCGGAATATTTACCGATCACGCCAAACGAAATCGCCGAAGGTGCGATAGCAGCGGCCGAAGCCGGTGCCTCTATTCTTCACCTACACGCCCGAAATCCAGATGGTAGCCCAACGCCGTCGCCCGACACTTTTATGGAGTTCCTGCCTCGCATCAAGCAGTCGACAGATGCTGTGGTGAACATTACGACCGGCGGCGGACATGGTATGACGCTTGAAGAACGCTGCGCCGGTGCATTGCGTGCCAGCCCTGAAATGACATCGCTCAATATGGGCTCGATGAATTTTGGCCTCTATCCGATCCTCGATAAGCCGTTTGACTGGAAATATAAGTGGGAACCGGAATATCTCGAAATGACCCGCGATTTTATTTTCCGCAATACTTTTAAAGATATTGAATGGGTGTTGAAGGAACTTGGCGAAGGCCATGGCGTGCGCTTTGAGTTTGAATGTTATGACATGGGCCATCTCTATAACCTAGCCCATTTTGTTGATCGAGGCCTGGTTAAACCACCATTCTTTGTGCAGACAATCTTCGGCATTCTCGGCGGCATTGGCGCTGATATTGAGAACCTTATGCATATGCGCCGAATTGCCAACAAGCTCTTCGGCGAGGAAAATTACGAATGGTCGATTTTGGCCGCTGGCCGCCATCAAATGAGTTTTGTCACCACCGGTGCCATTCTCGGCGGTAATGTACGGGTCGGTCTTGAAGATTCGCTCTACATCGGCAAAGGCGAATTGGCCAAATCCAATGCCGATCAAGTCACTAAAATTCGGCGCATTGTCGAAGATTTATCTTTGGAAGTGGCGACACCTACCGAGGCGCGCGAACGACTGGCGCTTAAAGGCGGCGATCAGGTTGCATTTTAAAGCGAGCCGGTGAATTTGTAGCCGCAGCCGGGAACCGTAACGATTAGCTTTGGCTTTTTGGGTTCGCTCTCAATTTTTTTGCGAACTCGGCTGATTAAGACGTCTATCAAGCGATCCGATGGCGCATCGTCGTCTCGGCTGACGGCATCCAATAAAAAGTCGCAAGTAAGCACGCGGTTGGGCGCTTTGACGAGGGCGGAAAACAAATTAAACTCGGCATTGGTGAGCATAACATCACTGCCGTCAGGGTTTGTGATCGAGCGACCACTCATATCCACTTTCCAGCCATCAAATTCAATCGCGCCATTGTCTCGTGAGGAAATGTCTATTGTCCCATAGCCTCGGGACCTGCCAAGTAAATTGTGAACTCTCAAGACAAGTTCTTCCGGGTCGAACGGCTTGGTTAAATATAAAGCCTCTCAAAGAGGCGATCATGACGGATCGCAAGGAAAATAATAATCTTCGCAAGCAGGTCGAGACGGACCGCGATATAATCAAATCACTAGATGAGAAAGTTAAATTTCTAGAAGATACGGTTAGGGCCATTGATATGGATTTAAAAGCTGTGCAACACCAATCGAGGACGCGCACCCCGCCGGTAAAACCTTCATCTGGAAATGCTACCGGCACCACCGGTTGATATATATTTGAACGGCTCGATTTCTCAATTTATAATTTTGCAGTTTACTTCCCTAAATTTATTGGCCGTTTGATCCAATTGATGGGTTTTAATTTCTGCTGCCTGACCGTCTCGGACTGACACAATCAACCAAATCAAGTCTGGCTCAAAAGCCATCGCGAGATCGGTAGCGGACGGCATTGCCGGATGATCAGGATGGGAATGATAATGGCCGATTATTTGTTCCGCCGATCCGCGGAGCTTGCGTTCCAGATCGATACGGATTTGCGGATCTATTTCGAAGCGATCCAGGCCTTGATCGGTGAGAAGATTTGGGCTTGAAACAACGCGGCTCACGACCAAGCTGTTGCCACTCCCCACCAACAAGCCGCAACATTCTGACGGGTAGGCGGCTTCGGCGGCAGCCTTAATTTGATTGAGTTGCGATTGGCTGCAGGTGATCACTGTTTGTGATCAAACCGGATGCGCCGCAGGACGGCACCGGTTTCAGCATCCAAGATGAGTATGCGATCGCGCTTCGCCTCATTGATTATATGAACAATGATTTTATCGCCCGAGGTTTCTATCTCCCTCACCCAAGAACCTTGCGCCAAGGGGATCGATACATTTGTCGGCAGCTTTGCTTGAATTTGAGCCTGAACCGCCGAAGCTTTACTGACTTTTGCAGGTGCTGTGTCGCTGGTTTTGAAAAATTTAAAGTCGGGATTGGAGGCGCGCTGATTCAATCCATAACCCAACACAACAAGTCCGACGACAATAATGATACCGAGACCCACTACAAGTGAAACTAAGGCCTTGTTTTTATGCATGTTTTTAGTCCAGTCTTCTCCACATGAACGAGCAATCGAACAATCAGATCCTAAATGTGACGGTGAGAGCCGAATTCGCTGGCAGCCGTCTCGACAAGTTTCTCACCGAAAGTTTTGCCGAACATTCCCGCAGCCGCATTAAAACCTTAATTGTGGACGGATATATAACGCGTGCGGGGGCGAAAGTAACGGACCCTTCGCGCCGGGTCAAACCCGGTGAAGGCTATGAAATTACGGTTCCAGCCACAAAGCCGGCAATCCCAGTTGGCCAAAATATAGATATTGATGTGGTTTATGAAGACGATGATTTGATCATCATTGATAAACCTGCCGGACTTGTCGTCCATCCTGCCCCCGGCAATCCCGATAACACTTTGGTCAACGCCTTAATTGCTCATTGCGGCGAGAGCCTTTCCGGTATCGGCGGCGAAGCTCGCCCTGGCATTGTTCATCGCCTGGACAAAGATACCAGCGGCCTGATCGTTGCGGCTAAGAACGACATTGCCCACCGTGGATTGGCCGCACAATTTTCCGATCACAGTTTAGATCGTGCCTATAAAGCAGTGGTCTGGGGTGTGCCCAAATCGAAGTCAGGTGAGATCGAAGGTAATATTGGGCGCAATCCTCGCAACCGGAAGAAAATGGCAATCGTCAAGCGAGGCGGAAAGCATGCTCTAACGCATTACAAAGTCGAAAAGCGCATTGGACTGGACAATGTGTATTGGGCGAGTTTGATCGAATGTAGATTGGAAACCGGACGGACACATCAAATCAGAGTTCACATGACAAGCATGGGTCACCCGATCATTGGAGATCCGATTTATGGGTCAAAAAATGCCAAAAAATCGAAAAATGTTGTTTCAATCGTGTTTCAAAACACCGTAAAAACGCTAAATCGGCAGGCCTTACATGCCTATTTGATCGGTTTTTACCACCCCACTAGTGGGGAGAAAATAAGCTTCAAAAGCCCGCTTCCCCGAGATATTTTGGCTCTTTTGGAAGCCTGAATTAGCCTTTGTAACAGTCGCTTACACTTTCGCACACTTCGTAAATTGACCCAGAAGCGCTCTCCCGGCATCATAATTTTACCTTTCGTTAACCTTATGGAAACGCAAGGCAAAGAATTAAAGGTCATTTTGAGGTGGCCTCAATTAATTGGGTGGAGTGAAATAAAATGGCAGTACAAACAGTTGATGGCGGCGTGGTTTCGAGTGCTGCGTCTTGATCGTCCGTTATACCTTGAGTTTCAGTTGGGTCCGATTCAAGAGGTTCATTTTCAGCCTCTTCATCCTCCTCTGGTTCCTCTGAAGTCTCTGACTCGTCCGGGGCAGAGGATTCCTGCTCAGCGACGTCGCTTTCCTCGCCCTTTTCCGCTTCTTCCGGCGAATCAAGTTGATTTGATAGTTCGGGTGTATCGGCCGATTCACTACTTTCCAAAGGTTCTGAGTCATCATTTCCACTCGGAGAATGTTCTTCTACAACATCCGGCGAATCGGGCGCATCAGTCGGTTCGCCCTCAGCAGAATCACCTTCGGGCGCGGCTGCACCTTCGGCTGGTGGGGGCATTCCTTCATCTTTATCCGGATTAGGCTCTGAGCCAATTTCCAGTTCTGTTGACGTATCCGCCATAAATTCTGATCACTTTTCTAGCGTCAGGTCTTCGATAACTGTCGGTTAGCTAATTCGACCTCTTTCAGAGCACTCATTATAGAGCAAATACGCCAGAATGCTCCTCATAACGCACAATTGGGCAAACTTTTAGAATTCTTTCTTGAAGTTTGTCGCATGCGTTAATTTAAATATGCTTAATCTTCAAAAGGATCGTTCACTAAAATAGTGTCTTCGCGCTCTGGACTGGTCGAAAGCATGGCGACCGGCGCTTCAATTAGCTCTTCAATGCGCCGGATATATTTAATCGCTGTTGCCGGCAAATCAGCCCAGGACCGCGCGCCAAAAGTGCCTTCGGTCCAACCTTCGAGTGTTTCATAAACCGGCTCGACTTTTGATTGACCGATCATTGATGCCGGAAAATGATCTATGCTCTCGCCGTCGATGGTGTATCCCGTACATACTTTTAATTCGTCGAAGCCATCCAGCACATCAAGTTTCGTTAAGGCGATACCAGTGATACCGCTTACTTTGACGGCTTGGCGTACCATGACGGCATCAAACCAGCCACAGCGTCTTTTGCGGCCCGTGACGGTACCAAATTCGTGACCGCGTTCACCGAGTTTTTGGCCGATTTCATCTTCTAGCTCTGTGGGGAAAGGACCTGATCCGACCCGCGTCGTATAGGCCTTTGTGATTCCAAGATTGTAATTGGCGGCCTTTGCCCCTTGTCCAGATCCGACGGCGGCGGCTCCAGCAACCGTATTGGAGGAGGTAACAAACGGATAGGTGCCGTGGTCGTTATCCAGCATTGCGCCCTGTGCGCCCTCAAAAAGAATGCGTTTGCCATCGCGCCGGGCTTCGTCCAACTGATGCCAGACAGTCTTCACGAAGGGCAGGATTTTTGGTGCGACTTCCAGAAGAGGCCCAAGAATTTCGTCACGTGTGAATTCCGCAGAGCCAAGTCCGCGCATCAACGCATTATGATGCAGCAATAAATTATCGATGCGTTCTTCCAGCGTTTCGACATCGGCCAAATCGCCGGCACGAACTGCGCGCCGCCCGACTTTGTCTTCATATGCCGGACCAATGCCGCGGCCGGTCGTGCCAATTTTAGCGCCGCCCAAAGTTTCTTCTCGGGCTTTATCCAATTTTGAATGAAGCGGTAAAATCAAAGAGGTGTTTTCCGCAATCGAAAGATTGTCCGGCGAAACGTCGACGCCTTGGCCCTTGAGAGTTTCGATTTCCTGCAACAGAGCCCAAGGATCCAGCACGACACCATTGCCGATCACCGATTTTTTGCCAGGACGGACAATGCCGGACGGTAATAGGCTTAGCTTGTAAGTGACATTGTCGATCACCAGCGTATGGCCCGCATTGTGTCCACCTTGAAATCTTACGACCACATCGGCCCGCTCTGAAAGCCAATCGACAATCTTACCTTTTCCTTCGTCGCCCCATTGAGCGCCGACGACGACTACATTCGCCATAATATTTTGTTTCCTCTAAGAATTTTAAACAGCTGAGACGTCGCTGCCATTCCAATAATGTGTACAGCCGGCTTGTTCCGCTTGCTGCTCTATTTGATCACTGATTTGTGGATCGGCTGCAAATTGTTCGACGACAATCCATCCTTCGGATCTTAAATTTTGCGCGACTTCGGGGGCGTCGGCAACATAAACTCGGTCGTGCAAAGCCGGCTCCGGCAGGGCGCGTAAAATGGTGTCGACAAATAAAGAAACGCCGGTTGCAGTCTCTTCGGTGTCGTTGCCGTTGGCATCATTCGCCAAGTACCGTCCGCCGCGTCCAATCTCACCTCGAACATCAAGAGCGAAAAATGTGAAAGTGACACCCGTATGATATTCATACCCCCGCGTTTCCACCGGATCGATCGTGATTTTCAACTTCGGCGCGCGCTCCTGGAGACACGCTACGACCGATGAAAGGGTGTCCAGTTCTTCTTTGGCATTTTTAGGAAGATCAATTTTGTTTAATATTTCCAATGACTTATTAGCTGGCCCTACGGATTTTAAGAGGCCCGAAAAAAGCGCAACTGCGGTGTCGCCAATCTTATCGCTCAGCGCCGTGATCGCCGGCGCATCTTTTTGGTTGAGGGCAGATTTGAGGCCACCATCATCTGCCGCTATATCTATTTCCAAGGCGGCACAGATTGTCGGTACCAAGGTCGGCAATCCGATATCAACTGATAAATTGGGGACACCCAAATCGGTCAAAGCCTCTGCCGCCATCAGCACGACCTCAGCATCTGCTTCCGGCGCGGTCGAGCCAATTAGCTCGGCGCCGATTTGACCAAACTGACGTTTTGGCCGGAGGTCCGATCCTTTAACGCGCAAAACCTGTCCGGCATAACTCAGCCGAATAGGGCGCGGTACATCGCTCAACCGAGTGGAGGCAATGCGGGCAATTTGTAGCGTCATATCAGCGCGAACGCCCAGCATGCGCTGTGAAACAGGGTCCATCATGCGAAAGGTTTGCTGCGCTGTGGCACTACCGCTGCCACTCAGCAAAATTTCTTCAAATTCGACCAGAGGTGGTTTGACCCGCTCATATCCAAACTTGGAAAATGATGCCATAAGACTTTCAGTCACTTTCGCTTCAAACTCCGCCTCCGGAGGCAGAATATCGGCGAGACCGGCAGGCAAAAGCCCTTGGTGAGTGGTGTCGTTCATGCGTGTCAAATCCGTTTAACTGGAATACCTAAATTCGCAGCTGTTTATAAAAGTTATTTCAGAAGGATGCACCACCTATTAGGGGATTTGAACAGATTTTCGGTGGATAGTTTTGCCGAGATTTTCCAACAATATAGGTGAGAGCCGACGGGCAACCGATGCGCCATCGGATTGATGAATGCCGGCAACAGCTTCGCCTTGCCAAAAACGCGGGCCATTCGGCTGATCAAGAGTAATTTCTAAACTGACTTTGGAAAGAATATTTTCGCCCGGTTTTGTGCCCGGGTTGAAGACACCGCCATCAGAGCTGGAAAACAAATTGAGGCGGACCTCTGCATCTTTACCACTCGCAGAACTTCCTTCGGCTTTAAATTCGACCGAGGTGTTTCGTGTCGCTCTTGACCACTTGCCAAGCGAACTTTTTGTTTCAAATGAAAGAACAAATTTGGCGGTGGGGGAGATTTTATAGCCAAGAAATCTAAGGTGAGACTCAATGATCCGCGCCGTTTTCATATTTTCGTCTGAATTGTCCCAAGGCTTCACAACAATCTCGACACCATTCGGCAGAGGTCGATAGGCGACTGAACTTATGACACCTTCTTCGGCCACCGCAGGCGATGGAGCGGTGCCAATTCCTATCAGAAAGAATAACAATATCAATAAGTTACGATAAAAAGACAGATACATACGATTTCTTTTAAGCTGTGTCTCATATTGTAGAGCACCAATCATGAAGGCACATCATTGGAGAGTCAATTATATGCTATATTCGGCAGTGGCCACTCATTTGCGGTTTATGTTGCATTTATAGACTGGGGTGAAGGGGCTGGTCAGGTTGATTCTGGACGTCAAAATTTAGGAAGCTGATTAGAAGCTGGCTGCCGACGACCAACGGAAGGGCCGCGATGATCACCGTACCGGGCGTTGCCGTTACACCCGTTGCGCTGCTTTCATACCATTCGACGCCGCCGAAAATGGTACCAAACAACATAAAAACGACGCCGACCACCAGTTCAATTGAGGCAACGCTAAAGTCCCGCAAAAAGTAGTTGTAAAAAATTCGCCGGAATAAATTTGCAATATGCTTGGCAATAAACGGTAGCAAAATTCGAGAAATTTTCAGGTTACTGGTTTCTTCGCCGTAGATCGCTTGGATCGGAACATCTGCAACCACCGCGCGGGCGATATTTAATTGAAACAGTATGTCAGATTCAAAGAAATAGTCTTTGCTGATTTTGTCGAGCGCCAATTCCTGGGCGATTTTGCTGTGGATGGCTGTAAAACCGTTGGTAGGATCAAATATTTTCCAATACCCGCTCGACATTTTTGAGGCAAAAGAGAGAATTAGATTCCCGATCAACCTGAAGGCAGGCATCTTGGATAGGCCATTTAACCGATAGAAACGATTGCCCTTAGCATAGTCCGCTTTTCCTAGCAAAATGGGTTGGATAAGCGTTTTGATCATCGCGGGATCCATTTGGCCGTCACCATCTACTTTGACAATAATGTCAGCACCCAACGCCATCGCTTTCTGATAACCGGAAATTGTCGCACCCCCAACGCCTTGGTTTTTTTCATGAGTAACTATTGTGATGCGGGGATCATTTGTATTCTCGCGCACGAATTCGCCGGTTTTATCCGGGCAGGCATCATCCACGACGATGATCTGATCAATCGTCGCCTCAAATTTACCGAGGACATCAAGAATATGATGTTTTTCGCGGTAACACGGTATAACGACAGCTATATGCTGCATATTGGCTTTCTTTCCGACTGAAGATTGCGAAGCGGGGCTAAAATCTGAAAAATCATTTGGCACAAAAGAATCATAGTCGGGTCGGTAAATTGGCGCAAGCTTCTCAGCGCATTTCGTGTATCGGAAAAACACTATAAAACAAGGTGTTGCAACACTATATAGTCCTATGCAAGGCTTCAGACCGAGGTTCAAATCTAAATTGCGATCAATTGGGGGGAGTGGTTTTTGAGCGCACCGGAGAAACACGATCTTGCGGGTATCGAGCTGCTTGTGGATCTGGACGACGAACAGCGCCGGGATTTTGAAAAATCCTGCCGGTGGCGGCGATTTGCACCCAATGAACAGATTATCGACCAGCAAAGCGATTCGCGAGATGTTTACTTCATTACGCGAGGTCGGGTGCGTGTGGTTAATTTTACGATCTCTGGAAAAGAGGTCGCTCTCGAAGATTTGAATGAAGGTCAATATTTTGGAGAATTAGCCGCAATTGATGGTCTTCCCCGCTCGTCATCCGTGATTGCCTTAGAAGATGCGGATATCGCAAAGATGTCACCTGAGCGATTTCAAACGGTTTTGAAAATGCACCCTGATGTGGCGCTTAAGGTTATGCGCAATTTGGCAAGTATCATACGCACTTCAACGGAGCGGATCATTGATCTGAGTACGCCGGGCGCGAATAACCGGTGCATGGTGAGCTTCTAAGGCAAGCGGCAGCGTCAGCTTCAGCCGATAATACGGCAATTATCAAACCGATCCCCGTGCACAGCGATATGGCAAGCAGAGCGAGTACAACACGTGAAACCGTGGCTCGGGTATTAAGTGATCTTTCAAAAAAGGGCATTGTGAGACGCGAAAAGGATTCTTTGGTCATTTGCGATGTAATGGCTCTTGAAAATATGATGGAAGAAGTCCGTGGATAGGTGTTTTTCCGCGAATAAATTTGCAAAATTGTAAAGAATCTAGGCCTTTATACCTTGAATAAACGAAATTAGACCCAAAATGTTATTCATACCGAAAAAATCGGGTACAGTTGCTAGTAACAATTTTACATCTTTGGAGCAGTGGCAGGCATGGCCAAAACTATATTGATCGTTGAAGACAATGAATTAAACATGAAATTGTTTAATGACCTTTTGCAGGCGCATGGGTATGACACGCTCCAGACCAAAGACGGCAATGAAGCGGTTGCGTTGACCGAAAAGCATCGTCCTGATTTGATTTTGATGGATATCCAACTGCCGAAAATTTCCGGCCTGGAGATCACAAAGCTAATCAAAGAGAAAGATGAATTGAAAGATATCCCTGTCATTGCTGTCACCGCTTTTGCAATGAAAGGCGACGAAGAAAAGATCATGGAAGGTGGATGTGATGGCTATATCGCAAAGCCGATTTCCGTTCCAAATTTTCTTGAAACAGTATCTGGATTTCTCGGTTAAGCTTTTTCGTTAAAATAAACTCAATTGCAGCCAAAACAAAGGACCGCCAAAAGCGGTCCTGTTTTATTTGCGCCTATAACCTTGCTAAAAGGCGTGCGCCCGAAAAGACAGATTTATTTAATCTTACCTTCTTTAAAAAGAACATGTTTGCGGACAACCGGATCGTATTTGCGGAATTCCATTTTTTCCGTTTGGTTGCGCGGGTTCTTTTTAGTCACATAGTAAAAACCGGTATCAGCTGTGCTGACAAGTTTCACTAAAACTGTTGCTGACTTCGCCATATCTCAACGTCCGTTTTTATTCAAATTATTGAAGTGCGGCGCACAATAGAGATCAAAGAGCCCATGTCAAGATTGATCTCACGATTATTCGTCTCGAATAGAGTGTTTATTTGTTGCCACCGGTACTTGCCGAAGCGATCGATGGACTCAACGCCTTCACCCGCTGATAGAGTGATGCGTCCTGGAGCAGTTTTTCGGCGATCTTGATATCTACCGGGTTGCGTTTATTGGTCGACGGGCAAATCGATTTCAGGCGCTCTCGTTCCGACTTTTGTTGGATTGAAACAGAATGCCAGGCTTGAAGCGTTTCGCTGTGTCGGACGGCATTCCCCAACGCGCTGTCAATCAGATCGCTCGCGCTGACTTTGCTGTCCAGAGGTGCGCAAATCGAAGGCGGAACACCGAGGCCATGAAGAAAATAGCCGGACGGTGCTTGAAACCGTGACCAGGTTAAAGTGATTTCTGCATCATTGGGTAATCGAATGACAGTTTGAACGGTGCCTTTGCCAAATGACGTGGTGCCGATAACGATGGCGCGTTCATGATCCTGTAAGGCTGCAGCGACAATTTCCGAAGCGCTGGCTGAGCGCCCATTAATCAGAACCACGAGCGGCAGACCTTTGGCGATATCTGCTCCCTTGGCCTCATAGTCATGGTCGCTGGCAGGGTGGCGCCCACGTGTTGAAATAATGCGTCCATCGGCCAAAAACAGATCCGAAACGTTAACCGCTTGTTTTAACAATCCACCCGGATTGCCACGCAAATCGAATATTATTCCCTTCGCTTTTTGCCCGGTTTGCCGCCTGGCCTCTTTGAGGCCTCGGGCGAGATTGCGGGCAACCTGTCGGGTGGTGCGATTATTGAACCCACTTACCCGGACGTGGACGATGCCATTTCGAACTGAATGTGACGCCGTTGGCGCTACAATTCGATCCCGTCTGATGGAGATGTTTAGGATTGTGGCTTGCCTCATTACTTTGACATCGACGATCGAGCCGATTTCCCCCCGTAGATACCTGCCTGCCATACGGCGTTCCAAACCCGCCAAAGATCGGCCATCCGCATGGGTTATAATATCGTCCGGCTTCAATCCCGATTTGCTGGCAGGTGTTTCCGGAAAAACCTGTGTCACAGTAAGACCCATATCGGTGCGTTTAAAACGAATGCCAATGCCGCCAAATCCTGACCGTTTTTCGCGATTTCGTTTTGCTTGCTCGACACTTGCGTATCTGGAAAAGGTATCCAGCAACGACAAAGAACCGTCAAAAACCGCTTCATATAGATTTCCAACTTTTGCCTGTTTGAAAACGGCGGCCTCATTTTGTGCATCGATCAACACTTGAACAGTTAAATTGGCCCAGCCCTCGACATCGTTTTTTGCCGGCGCGGTGTATCTATGGGACTGGACGACTTCTGAACGAATGACGACGTCATCTCGGTCGACATCTACTTTGAAGGTCGGATCTATTGTCGCCAATCCTCTTAAGCCTTCAAGGGCCAGCTCGGAGGGTGAAAGTTTTTCGATATAGCGCTCAGAAATCTGGCGATAACCGGAAGAAAATGTTTTGACCGCCATCTCATTTTCAAAGCTTGTAGAATTTTGGCCAATATCGGATTGCGGAGTCGCACAGCCGGCCAGAAGAGCCAGTAGCGCGAAAACGGCAGATCGTGCATAGCTGGATATGTTGTTATATTTTAACACCGGTGTATCCATACCGGCATTGTTGTCGATTTTTTGGCTGCCGTCATCTATTTCGTGTACGTCTATTCCGCTTAGAGCCAAATTTTTTACCGGTTTTCTTGGTATTTTTATGTCGAGGTCGGCTGTGTGTTGCGTTCGAGCCGGCAATTTCCAGGATCAGTGATCCCGATACCGGATTGGCTTCCTTAATAATCACTTCTACTTTCATGCCGAGATGAAACACCAGTTTGGTGCTTTTTCCTTTGAGCGCCACGCGCTTTTCATCAAAATCGTAATAATCATCCGGGAGTGATCGAATGGGAACCAATCCATCCGCAGCGATCCCATCGATGGTTACAAACAACCCAAAATTGGTTACGCCATTTATTTTTCCGCTGAATTTTTCGCCAATTTTTCCGGCAAGATAAGCCGCCGAGAATCGATCAACGACGTCGCGCTCGGCAACAGCAGCCCGCCGTTCAGTAACACTCAAATGCTCGCCAATTTCTTCGGTATCTATCGGTTTGTCGCCCAAACTGCCGTCGCCCAAGCCCAATCCGGAAATCAATGCGCGGTGGACGATTAAATCAGCGTAGCGCCGGATGGGAGAAGTGAAATGGCAATAACGTCTGAGCGCGAGGCCAAAATGACCAACATTTTTACCTGTGTAGGTGGCTTGTGATTGAGAGCGCAACGTCATTTGGCTGATCGCGTCAAAAAAATCGCCGTCTTTTGCTTTTTTCAATATTTGATTGAAGTGGCGCGGCATCAAAACCTGGCCTTTCGCCAATTTGAAACCAACGCCGTTTAGAAAACTCCGATAATTCTCCAAGTTCTTTGCCGGTGGCTCATCATGAATGCGATAGAGACAAGGCTGTTTGGTCTTTTCCAAGGTTGTCGCAGCAGCAACATTGGCGGCGATCATAAATTCTTCGATTAACTTGTGGCTGTCGAGACGAAGTCGAGAGCGCACTTCATGAACGTTGCCGTTCTCGTCCAAAATGATTTTTTTCTCAGGCAGATCTAGATCCAGTGGCTCACGGTCAAGACGTTCCCGGCAGAAGGCGTTGTAAGCGCCGTAGAGGGGCTTGATAACAGTTTCAAGGAGAGGGGCAGTCAATTCATCGGCATTGCCGTCCATGGCCGCTTGCACTCTGTTGTAGGTCAGTCTTGCATGAGAGCGCATCAGGCCTCTGACAAATTGATGGCGTAGCGCGTGCCCATCGGCGTTCATCCACATATGGACGGCAAGGCACGGCCGGTCTTCGTCGGGCCTCAAGGAGCACCAACCATTCGAGAGCGCTTCGGGCAGCATCGGCACCACTTGATCTGGGAAATAAACTGAATTGCCGCGTTCATACGCGGTCTTATCCAACGCGTCGCCAGGTCGGACATACCAGGCGACATCAGCGATGGCGACGATCACATGCCAGCCGCCGGGATTTGCGGTGTCGCTATCGGGTTCAGCAAAGACCGCGTCGTCAAAATCCCGCGCATCTTCATCATCGATGGTGACGAGTGGGATTTTGCGAAGATCGTCTCGTTTGCCGCCAGAATAAGAAAGCGGAGCCGCCTTGGCCGCTTCGGCCTGTTCGACAGCGAGATCGGTGAAAATATAGGGGACGTCGTGGTCGTGCAGTGCAATTTTGGTATAGGGCTGATCTCCGCGCGCGGTATCAGGCCGCTCAATGTTTAAAACCTCCGTGATACTGGCTGAGGCGCGACCAAGTTTTCTGCCCGATTCAATTTCAGCAACGACCAAATCGCCGGGTTTCGCGCCATTGACGTTTCCGGGCGGCACAACAAAGTCAAATCGGTGCTTGCGGTCGGTTGGCTCTAGAACACCGCCTTCTGGTCCGTCGCGGTAAATGCCCAATATGGTTTTGGGGGCAAAGCCAATGCGTTTAATGATCGAGGCATTATAGGCTTCCGTGCCAGAGCTATCGTTTATTGGCGTGAGCCGGGCCAAGGCGCGATCTCCTTTGCCGAGTGCGGCCTGACGTGCATTGCCGCGTTTGTCCGGGTTTATATAGATGATCGGCGGCTCATCTTCCCGCTCCCAGGTCAAAGGGGTTGCGACAACATCGCCGTATTCGTCGGTGCCGGTAACTTCAATAACGGTGACGCGAGGCAGACGACCCACGAGTACATATTGCTTGCCGCGGGTGCGTTCGATCTCTCCGGCTTGCTCTAGTTCTTTGACGGCTTGCTTGACGCCGGTTCTGTCTTTGGTGCCGATACCGATCATAATATTACGGATTCCGACACCTTCGCGGTGGCCGCCGATAAAGTCGACAATTTGATTTTTACTGGAAGGAGGTGCCGGTTTTTTTCCGGATTTCGTCACGATCCAGGATCTACTTCTGCTTCTGTGTTTGGATCAATTGGTGATTCTGCATCAGGCGCAATTGCTGCTGTTTCAGCTTCCGCCGTTTTCTCTTTAGCACTGGCTTTTTTCTTCGCAGCAGCTTTCTTTTTAGCTGGCTTTTTCTTAGTCGGCGCCCTTTTCTTGGCAGCTGTCTTATCGCCTTTAGCTGCCAGCCAGGTTAAAGCCTCTTCCAGGCTTGGCGTGACTTGATTGTCTTCCTCGCCTTTCGGGGATTTCATATCCTTCGGCATATTGGCTTTAATCTTACCGTGCTGAACAAATGGTCCCCAGCGGCCCCAGCGCATCATCACCGGCTTTTTAGTGCGTGGATGGATGCCAACTTCTCTGGGTTCAGGTTTTTTGGGAGCGTTCGCAAGAAGCTCGCATGCCCGGTTAATGCCAATTTCAAGAACATCATCTTCTTTGAGCGATACATAGGTGCCGGCCAATTTAATGAACGGGCCAAACGGACCGATACCGGCGGTAATCATCTGGCCTGTTTCAGGATAGATGCCCACTTCGCGCGGCAAAGTTAAAAGCTTTAACGCCATTTCCAGATCGACGTCGACTGGGTCCATCGATTTGGTGAGCGAACTGCGTTTCGGCTTTTTTTTGCCTTCACCTTCGCCCAATTGAACATAGAAGCCGTAGGGTCCGCGCCGAAGTGTAATATCGAAGCCAAGTTCCGGATGTTTACCAAGTTCTTTCGGTCCGCTATCGGTGATATCCGAGCCATTTTCGCCATTGCCAACCGTGAGCGGTCGGGTATGACGGCAATCTGGATATCTGGAACAGCCGATAAAGGCGCCGTGACGGCCTAATTTCAGGCTTAGCTCTCCATCTGCACAGGAGGGACATTGGCGCGGATTGCCATCACCAGTGTCGTGGAAAAAATGCGGTCCCAAAATTTCATTGAGATTGTCGAGGACTTCGCGGACGCGAAGATCAGCGGTGCCGTCGACAGCCGTTTTGAAGTGGGTCCAAAAATCTTTGAGGACAGTTTTCCATGCCAACTTGCCATCCGAAATTTTGTCGAGCTTTTCTTCGAGATCGGCGGTGAAGCTATATTCAACATACTGAGAGAAAAAGCTGGAGAGGAACGCAGTGACCAAGCGGCCTCGGTCGTCCGGAAAAAAGCGGCGGTTTTCAAGTTTTACATAATTGCGATCCTGGAGCACTGTCAAAATCGACGCGTAAGTAGACGGCCGGCCAATTCCAAGCTCTTCAAGCTTTTTAACCAAACTGGCTTCAGAGAAACGCGGTGGTGGCTGGGTAAAGTGCTGCTCTGGCAAAACCTCTTTGCGGTCCAGGCCTTCGCCTTCATTAAGCGGCGGCAAGATGCGCTCTTTATCGTCTGGGTCGTCCCGAGTGCCGTCGCGCTTTTCGTCTTTGCCTTCCTGGTACAATCGTAAAAAACCATCAAAGGCAATGACCGAACCCGTCGCGCGTAACGTAACGGCGTTGTCATTTTGGTCAGCGCTGGCGGGTCTGAGATCTGCTGCGACTTGATCCAATACAGCCGATTCCATCTGGCTGGCGGCGGTTCGGTTCCAGATTAGCTCATACAGTTTCCGTTGGTCCTCATCGAGTATGGTGAGATCTTTGGGCAGCCGCGTGATATCGGTTGGGCGAATAGCCTCATGGGCTTCTTGGGCATTTTTTGCCTTGGACTTATAGACGCGGGGGCTTGCGGGCACGTAGTTGTTGCCACAAGTGCTGCCAACATGATCCCGAATTGAGGCAATTGCTTCGTTAGCAATCGATACGCCATCGGTCCTCATATATGTGATGAGGCCAAGAGTTTCTCCACCAATCGTTATGCCTTCATAAAGGCGCTGAGCGGTGCGCATTGTTTTTTGGGCACCAAAGTAAAGCTTGCGCGCGGCTTCCTGCTGCAAGGTCGATGTCGTAAACGGCGGCGGCGGATTGCGCCGGGATTGTTTTTTCTCGACCTTCGAGACGTTGAAATTCTGGGCTTCAATTTGGGCGACAGCACTTTGCGCGTCTTGTTCATTTTTAAGCGCCAACTTATCCAGCCGTTCACCATTTAAATAAGTGAGATTGGCTGTAAATGTCTGGCCCGAGGATTTGGTAAATTGAGCTTTGATCGACCAATATTCTACCGGATTAAAAGCTTCGATCTCGATTTCGCGTTCGCAAATAAGGCGGAGCGCCACTGACTGCACGCGTCCGGCTGATCGGCTGCCAGGCAATTTGCGCCACAACACCGGCGATAGCGTAAAGCCAACGAGGTAATCCAAAGCCCGGCGCGCAAGATAGGCATCGACCAATTCTTTGTCGAGTTCACGCGGATGGCTGAACGCCTCCAAAATCGCTGATTTGGTAATCTCGTTGAAAACGACACGTTTTACTTCAACGCCGTCCAATAAATTTTTCTCGTTCAAAACTTCCTGAACATGCCAGGAAATAGCTTCGCCTTCTCGGTCCGGGTCGGTCGCGAGATACAAACGATCCGCGCCCTTCATCGCTGCGGTGATTTCTTTGATCTGCTTTTGCGATTTGCTGTCGATTTCCCAAATCATTTTGAAGTCATCGTCCGGACTGACTGAGCCATTTTTAGACGGCAAATCCCGGATATGGCCGTAGCTCGCCAGAACCGTATAGTCCGAGCCTAAATACTTATTAATAGTTTTCGCCTTGGAGGGCGATTCGACAATAACGACGTTCGACATTTTATTTTTTATAGATCGCCTATAATTGAAACCTGGTTGCCAGGGTGTCGCTCTAATCGTCCTGCTAATTCGATTTCTAACAAGATCGTAGACACCACTGCAGGGGACATGTGGCATCGCCGAATGATTTCGTCAACACTAACCGGCGAAGTATTTAATATTTTTTGTACCTCGCCCCTGGCAGAATCTATTTCAACCGAACTGGGCTGAGGTATATTTATCTCTTTAATTACAAAGGGTTGCGGCTCACACAAAGAGCTCATAAATTGCCCGTTTAAAATTTGAATTATTTCCTCGGCGGAATCTGCCAAATGAGCGCCTTGACGAATTAATTCATTTGTTCCCTTTGCACGGGGGTCGAGGGGAGAGCCGGGAACCGCAAACACTTCGCGATTCTGTTCAAGGGCCATCCGAGCGGTGATAAGAGAGCCCGACCGCTTGGCCGCTTCGATGACGACAATACCCCGCGCCGCGCCTGAAATAATACGGTTGCGACGTGGAAAATGGCGGGCTTGCGGCACCGTGCCGACCGGCATTTCGGAGATAACCACATTGGTCTCGGCAATGCGCTCGCAGAGTGCTTGGTTTTCCTTTGGATAGACGACGTCGACGCCGCCGGCGAGTACGGCAACGGTGCCAGTGGTTAGCGCGCCTTCATGGGCTGCGGTATCAATGCCCCGTGCCATACCGGATGATACGAGATATCCGACGGCGGGCGGGATTATTTTAGCCGTATTGGCAATTTTTGTTTTTAAAGACCCGGAAAAAGAAATTTCGGCCATCCGTTCCGAATATTGGGCTGCCTTCAGCATTTGGATTGGATTTTGGGTCACTTTGGTGCCGGCCATGTTCTTAAGTGGACTTTATTATGAAATGGGGCGTCAATTAATACCTTTGGCATGCATAACGACTTTTTTTGTAGCGAAAGGTGTTGAATACGCACTCGCCAAAAGACAGCAAGCGGTGGAACCTTCAAACTGATATTTCGTCATGCTGGTGAGAAACTCTTTACGCCGTTAAGATTTTTTGACGATTTTTTCTTCTTCGCCTTTGATTAATCGCCTGATGTTTTCGTGATGGCGAATAAAGGCGAGGATTGCCAGGAGTGCGGCTAGGACGGCAACTTTTTCTGCGCCCATAAACCACGCATAGAACGGCGAGGCGGCTAGTCCGACCAATGCCGCTAGGGATGAATAACGAAAAATTGCTGCAATAATGGCCCAGGTAATACAAGCTGCTAGCCCGACCGGCCAATACACAGCTATCAACGTGCCGAGCGTCGTTGCAACGCCTTTGCCGCCTTTAAATTTAAGCCAAACAGGGAAGTTGTGACCGATCACAGCAGCCAGGCCGGCGATTATCGCAAAGTCGAGCCCTTCCTCTCCGCCGGGGTAGAGATGATAGGCAATGAGCGCGGCAATTCCGCCTTTACCGGCATCCAATACCAATGTCAGCAAAGCGAGTGGTTTATTGCCGGTGCGCAGCACATTAGTGGCACCGACATTGCCGGAGCCGATTTCACGAATATCGCCAAGACCTGCAAGGCGCGTCAGCACCAAGCCAAAAGGAATGGAGCCCAGTAAATAAGCAAACAACGCGACAATAAGATGCGCCATTGAGACGAGCTCAATCATATTTTCGGGCATTGAATTAGTCTTCTTCCAGTCGGTATACGGTGCGTCCGTCAATGACGGTACGGAGTACGACGCCTTGCACCAGCCTTAAATCGAAAGGCGTGTTCTTGGCTTTACTGGCAAGATCTGTATCTTTGACCTGCCAGCCGCGCTCGGGATCGAACACCATAATATCTGCCGCAGCTCCTTTGGTGAGCTTGCCGGCGGGCAATTTCAAAAGTTCAGCCGGCATATAGGTGATTTTGGCGAGGACCTCCAGCAGCGACATGACTTTGTTGTGATAAAGATCGAGGCTTACGGCAAGCAAGGTCTCGAGACCGACGCCGCCGGTTTCGGCTTGTGTGAAGGGCAGGCGCTTGCTGTCAGCATCTTGCGGCGTATGGTCGCTGGCAATTGCATCAATCGTGCCGTCCTTGATGCCTTCGACAATGGCGAGGCGGTCACTCTCTGATCTAAGCGGTGGCGATAATTTGGAAAACGTCCGGTATTCGCCAACAGATTGGTCATTGAGGGCAAAATACGGCGGTGCGGTATCACAGGTGATATTCAGACCGCGTTTTTTGCCTTTGCGGATAACGTCAACGGCTTCGCCGGTAGAGATGTGGCCAAAGTGGAGCTTGCCGCCGGTCATTTCAACCAGACGTAAATCGCGCTCAACGATGATAATTTCAGCTTCCGGCGGAATGCCGGGCAGACCCAGCCGAGTGGCTGTTTCACCGGCATTCATGCCTTCACGGTTAACCAGTGATGGCTCTTCCGCATGTTGAACGATGAGCAGATCGTAGGTGCGGGCATAGCTGAGCGCGCGGCGTAGCACTTGAGCATTGGCAATCGCGCGGTCGCCATCGGTAAAGGCGACGGCGCCGGTTTCGGCGAGAATGCCAATCTCCGTCAGCTCTTTGCCTTCTAGTCCTTTTGTCAGTGCAGCGTAGGGGTAAATTTTTGCGAGGCCGATTTTGCGGGCGCGCCGGGCAACAAATTCGACTTGCGACATATCAGAAATAATCGGGTCGGTGTTGGGCAGGCAGACCATTGTCGTAACGCCGCCGGCGGTCGCCGACCTGCCAGCGCTTTCGATCGTGCCTTTATGTTCGTAGCCGGGTTCTCTCACTTGTACGCGTATATCGACGAGACCAGGGCTGAGGCAGAAGCCGCCGCAATCGATAACTTCGGCACCTTTTGGCGGCCCTTTTTTAAAAATGTCCGGACCAATATCGGCAATTTTCTCGCCGTTCGTCAGCACGCCGCCCTCGGCATCACAAATGACGTCCAATCCACTCGCCGGGTCGAGCAATCGCACATTTATATAAGCTTTCTGGCCAAGTGTTTCATCGGGGCGCGCCGCTGTCCAAATACCAGTCAATTTGCTGCCTCCTGCATTTCTAACTGAAGGTTATTGGACAATATATCGAGACAGGCCATGCGAACCGCGACACCCATCTCAACTTGCTCGCGGATGACGCTGCGGCTGTAATCGTCGGCTACTTCTGAATCGATCTCGACACCTCGGTTTGCGGGTCCCGGATGCATGATCAAGGCGTCCGGTTTTGCCACAGAGAGTTTTTCATAATCGAGGCCGAAGAAATGGAAATATTCGCGAACCGAGGGAAAGAAGTTGCCTTGCATGCGTTCATTTTGCAGACGCAGCATCATTACAATGTCGCAGTCTTTGAGACCTTCCTTCATGTTGTTGAAAACCTTGACGCCCCAATTTTCTGCGCCTGTCGGCAGCAAGGTCATCGGCGCGACCAAATTTACCTGAGCGCCCATTGTCATCAGCAAGTAGATGTTCGATCTGGCGACCCGTGAGTGCAAAATGTCACCGCAAATCGCTATTTTGAGGCCTTCAAGCTTGCCGCGGCGCCGTTGAATGGTGAGAGCATCGAGGAGGGCTTGAGTGGGATGCTCGTGACTGCCGTCGCCGGCATTTATGACCGCACAATTAACCTTTTCGGATAACAGCTGGACTGCACCTGATTGTCCATGGCGTACGACCAGTACATCCGGGTGCATGGCGTTCAAGGTAGAAGCTGTATCGATTAGCGTCTCACCTTTATTCACCGAGGAACTTTGCACCGTCATATTAATGACGTCAGCGCTTAGACGTTTACCGGCCAGCTCGAAAGATGTGCGGGTTCTGGTTGAATCTTCAAAGAATAAATTGATAACCGTTCGCCCGCGCAGCACGTCAACTTTCTTATCTGTCTGGCGATTCTGTCCGACATATTCATCAGATTTCTGAAGAATATGGGAGATTTCCTGGACGGATAGGCCTTCAATGCCTAGGAGATGGCGGTGCGGATAGGGGGATTTTTTAGGGCTGTTTGCCATAAAGGCGCACTATAGGGACGACTTTTGAAATGGGCAAGTCTCCAATTTAGGATTTTTTGCTTTTATTTCAGCGGACTATCAATTGTTGTTCTGAAGCGAATCAAGTGCGCCTTGCAATATGTAGGCGGCAGCTAATTTATCAACCACTTCTCCCCGTCGCTTGCGAGTCATATCTGCTTCGTCGGTCAGAAACCGCTGAACCGCGGAGGTTGATAATCGTTCATCCCAGAAGGCAATGTTGATGTCCATGCGATCCAGTATGTTGGTGCCGAATTGGCGGATAGATTGGCAAGCGGGGCCTTCAGTGCCATCCATGCTCACCGGCAGTCCAATGATCAGACCACCAATGTCGCGCCCCTCAATGATCTCTGTGAGAAGCTCAAAATCTTTGGTGAATTTAGAGCGCCGGATTGTATCGATCGCTGTTGCGACTTTTAAATCACTGTCAGAAACAGCAAGTCCAATGGTCTTGGAGCCGACATCAAGCCCCAGAAAGCGCTGTTTAGGCGGCAGGCTATCGGCTAGTTCGGCTATGGTTTCATGGATCATAGCCTAACATAACGCCAAAAATCCGCATCCGAAAGGAAAGCAATTAAATTTTAAATCGCCAGGATCGATACGCCCGTCGCAATAAGAATGGCGTAGGTTATTTTTTTGAACCAAGCGAACGGGGCGATTTTAAACAATGTTCGTCCACACCAGGCACCTAGGATAAAAAGTGGTACGACAATAATGGTGCGCGCAATTGTTGCCTCAGTATAAGCACCTTCGACGATCATCCCAACTAGTAAAAATACGATTGCCACGGCGACCGAAACAATAATATTAGCGCGCTGAACGGGTGGCGCGTCGGGTGATGAAAGATAATAAATGACAAAAAAGGTCCTCCAGGAATGCCAAAACCGCCTGTTATGCCGCCGGCCAAAGCGCCCGCCGTGGCACTGGCAACAACATTTCGCTTGCCGGAATAGGTCCAGCCGCTCATTAAGATAAATGCTGCGACGAGGATAAAAACACCCATGCCACGCCGAATAATCACAGGATCGGCGGACACCAAAAAAAGTAAACTCAGTGGAATCGAGATGGCGAGGGCGATTGAAAGTGGTGCGGCTTCCGCCCAATTCGCTTTTTTCACAGCTTCCGGCCAGAGCAAAAAATTGCCAATAAGGGCGGCTGCGGCGGTGATGGCTATTGCTTCAATGGGCCCCCATAAAACAGCTAAGATAGGAATGATGACGAGACCGCCGCCAAAACCGGAATAGCCTTGGATCATGGCGCTGACAAAAGCGACAATAGCAGCGATGGCAAGGCTTTGATCTAATACTTCTGTAAACATTTGGTATCCCCGATTAATTGATTATTAGCTTACCAACCACCGGATTTTATCCAGCCTTTGATATACGTCGGCGCTTCGTTCTCGATTTTTTCGAGATACGTATCTTTGAGCTGTTGTTCTTTGGCTAATCGATTTTCGACAAACTGGGGAGATTTTAAGGAACGTGCAATTTTATTCCAGAGATTGCGAAACATTTCTCTTCGGGTTTTGCAAGCAACGCGGCGAAGCTCCAGGTGATAGGCCCGTTGGTCGATCTGGCTTGGGTCGATCTCGAAAATTGTTGGTTCTACTCGAGATCTCCCGATTGTGGTGGTTTCAGCCAAGGCTGTCGAAGGCAAAAATGAGCTAAATGGCCATGCCTTTGGGATCATAGATTGGATTCAAAAGCCGATTGATCATGAATATCTAAACCGGGCATTGCACCGTGCTATTCAAACCGGGGCGGCGGCTAAACCCCAAATCCTTCATGTTGAAGATAATTTGGATGTTGCGCGCGTCGTTTCAACCCTGGTTGAGGATGTGGCAACTGTCACGTTGGCGGCGAGTTTGGCGGAGGGCAAAAATTATTTGCGTACCCGCAGTTTCGATCTGGTGGTGCTTGATTTGATGTTGCCGGATGGGGCGGGCGAAGATTTGTTTGCTGTGGCGCATGAATCCGAATTAGCTGCGCCGCCCTTTATCGTATTTTCAGCGAAGGAAATAAAATTCTCGACAGCCTCTGATGACATCAAAGCGACGCTGGTTAAATCGCTCACCAGTAACGAGCAGTTGGTGTCGACCATCCGATCAGCGATCAAAAGAAACTAATCGAAAGCTTCTTCCCAAGTGCCTTGAGTTGCTGCTTTGGAGTATTCGGTCGCTTTATTTTCAAAGAAATTGGCGTGCTCAACGGCATTAAGCATAGCGTCCAGCCAGGGCAGCGGGTGTTTTTCGATTTGATAGATTGGTTGAAGGCCGAGCTGCGATAATCGGCGGTCAGCAATGTAGCGAATATAGGATTTAACATCCGCCGCCGTCAGTCCTTCTACCGGCCCCAGACCAAAGGCCAAATCAATAAAGGCGTCTTCATGGGTAACGATGGTCTCACAGGACTTGTAGAGGTCTCGTTCCAATTCCGGTGTATTGATTTCCGGGTTCTCAGATAAAAACGTCTTGAACAATCTAATCGTTGATTGGCAATGCAGGCTTTCATCCCGGACTGACCAGGTAACAATCTGGCCCATGCCCTTCATTTTGTTGAAGCGCGGGAAATTCAATAACATGGCAAAACTGGCAAACAATTGCAGGCCTTCGGTAAAGGCACCGAATACGGCAAGGGTGCGGGCAATATCGGCTTTGGAATCGACATTGAAACCCTGCATGTAATCGAACTTATCCTTCATTTCTTTGTATTGAAGGAAGGCCGAATATTCTGTTTCCGGCATGCCGATGGTATCAAGCAAATGGGAATAAGCAGCGATATGTACGGTTTCGATGTTGGAGAATGCCGCCAGCATCATTTGCACTTCGGTAGGCTGAAACACCTGCGCGTAATGTTTCATATAACAATTGTTAACCTCGATATCCGACTGGGTGAAGAAGCGGAAAATCTGGGTCATGAGATGTTGTTCAGATTCTGAAAGCTTGTGATGCCAATCTTTGACATCGTCCGCCAAAGGCACTTCTTCCGGCAACCAATGAACTTGTTGCTGGATTAACCAGGCATCATAGCACCAGGGATATTCGAACGGTTTGTAAACCGGATTAGCGTCTAATAACGACATTTATTTTTATTCCTCACCCACCCTATTTTAGGGATCGTAACGCCTGTTCTACTGACAGGCCAAGCATTCTTCGTAATCTGTTGATTCACTTGAT